>HHCFR05603__coassemble_502_pt1 | contig 37276 bp, 28 predicted proteins | sample HHCFR05603__metabat2_low_PE_030 | metagenome-assembled genome bin HHCFR05603 | reverse complement strand
ACCTCCAGGCCCAGCAGGTTGCAGGCGGAGGCGAAGGAGAAGCGGGTGCGGGTGGAGTTGTCGCGGAAGATGGAGATGCCGAGGCCGGAGTCGAACACCTTGGTGGAGATGTTCCGCTCCCGGAGGTCCCGCAGGGCGTCGGCCACAGTGAAAATGGCGTCCAGCTCGTCGTCGGTCTTGTCCCAGGTCCAGTAGAAGTCGTTCTTGTACATGTTGTTGATCTGGAGCTTCTCCAGATGCTGGGCCAGCTTTTCAGTCTTGCTCATGGCTGTGCTCTCCTTATCTTTTTTCATAGGATAGCGAAACGAATGTTTCGCTTAAAAGTTTTCTTTTGATCCTTTTCTTTTCAAAAGAAAAGGATGTACACAGAGATCACTGAATATCGTTGTCGGTGAGGCTCTGGCGGAACTGGGTGACGTCGCCGGTCTTGTTCTCCTCCTTATAGAGGCCGGGGACGGCGGCGTACAGGGCGGCGCAGGTGACCAGGTCCTGCTTCCAGGTGATCTCGTTGGGGGCGTGGGCCTGGCTCTCCGCGCCGGGGCCGAAGCCCACGCAAGGGATGCCGTAGCGGCCCTGGATGGACACGCCGTTGGTGGAGAAGGTCCACTTGTCCGTCAGGGGGCGGCCCCGGCGCAGGTGCATGGCGTCCCGCTTGGGATCGGCGTCCTCGTGGCCGATGCGCTCCTGGCCCCACAGGCCGTGGTGGGCGTCGATGAGGGCCTGGACGTGGGCGGCGGACTCCTTGTTGATCCAGGTGGGGAAGAAGCATTCAGTCTCATAGACCTCGCCGGTCCAGGAGGGCCGGTCGTACATGTACATGCTGACCTTCACGTCGTCGCCGTACTTCTTCACGCTGGGCAGGTCCCGGATCTCCTGGAGGCAGGAGTCCCAGGTCTCCCCGGCGGTCATGCGCCGGTCGATGGAGATGGCACAGCTGTCGGCCACGGCGCAGCGGCTGGGGGAGGTGTAGAAGATCTGAGAGGTGGTGCAGGTGCCCCGGCCCAGGAACCGGGCGTCCTCCCAGTGCTCGGGGTTGTACTTCTCGTCCAGCATCTTCACCAGACCCTTGACCTCCACCGTGTCGTCGGCGGGGTTCTCGTTGAGGGCCCGGACGTCCTGGAGGATGTCGGCCATCTTGTAGATGGCGTTGTCCCCCCGCTCGGGGGCGGAGCCGTGGCAGGAGACGCCCTTCACGTCCACCCGGATCTCCATCCGGCCCCGGTGGCCGCGGTAGATGCCGCCGTCGGTGGGCTCGGTGGAGATGACGAACTCGATCCGCTTCTGGGCCTCCTCCTTGCTGGGGAAGTACTTGTTGACGATGTACTGCCAGCACATGCCGTCGCAGTCCTCCTCCTGGACGGAGCCCACCACCATGATCTTGTACCCGGCGGGGATCAGGTCCAGGTCCTTCATGATCTTGGCGCCGTACACGGCGGAGGCCATGCCGCCCTCCTGGTCGGAGCCGCCGCGGCCGTAGATCACCGCGTCGTCCTCGTAGCCCTGGTAGGGGTCAGCCTCCCAGTTGTTGATGTTGCCGATGCCCACAGTGTCGATGTGGGAGTCGATGGCGATGATCTTCTCACCCTGGCCCATCCAGCCGATGACGTTGCCGAGGCCGTCAATCTCCACCTTGTCGTAGCCCAGCTTCTCCATCTCCTGGGCGATGCGTTTGACCACGCCCTCCTCCCCGCAGCTCTCGCTGGGAATGGCGATCATGTCCCGCAGAAAGCGGGTCATGTCCGCGCCGTAGCCCTGGGCAGCCTGCTTGATCGCGTCAAAATTCATAGTACCGTTCCTCCCTGCACAGTCTGTCGTAATAAGGTATGTAGCCGGTATTTTTGTCATATCACATCTGCGGGGCTCCCCCCGCTCTGTCTCTATCATACCATAGAAACCGCCGATGTCAAACAAAAATTTAGAAAACCTAAAAAAATTTTTGAAAAACCGTTGCAATCTTCGCCGGATGCTGGTATGATGATGCTGTAAGCGAGCGCGGCTCTTGAAATCATGGAGGTGATAACCCATTGGAGAGCAACCGGCTGGAGATGCTCAAGCAGATCGCGGACGCACTGGCGGCCCAGTTCGGCCCCAACTGCGAGGTGGTGATCCACGATCTGTCCTCACAGAACGCGGAGCACCCTATCGTCTATATCGTCAACGGCCACGTCACCGGCCGCAAGGTGGGGGACGGCCCGTCCAAGGTGGTCATGGAACATATCCTGGGCGGAGATGAGGACCCCCGGGACCATCTGGCCTACCTGACCCGGACCCCCGACGGCAAGATCCTGAAGTCGTCCACGGTCTACATCCGCAACAGCAAGGGGAAGGTCACCGCCATCCTCTCCATCAACTACGACATCTCCGCTCTGCTGATGATCAACGGGGCCATCTCCGGCCTGATCAGCACCCCGGAGGCCGTCCAGGGGGAGCAGGAGCGCATCACAGTCCTCAACGTCAACGACCTGCTGGAGGACCTCATCGAGCAGAGCGTGGCCCTGGTAGGCAAGCCTGTGGCCCTGATGAACAAGGACGACAAGGTCCGGGCCATCCGGTTTTTGAGCCAGCACGGCGCTTTCCTCATCACCAAATCCGGAGACAAGGTGGCAAAATACTTCGGTATCTCAAAATACACCCTTTATTCCTACATCGACACGAAACAGGAGGAGACATAACATGGGCAAGATCGACCTGACGATCCACAAGGAGGCCCTGGCGCACAACATCCAGAAGGCCAAGGAGAACAACATCATCATCCCCACCATCGCCCAGATGCAGAACCCCGAGACCATCCCCGAGAAGATCCAGGTCAAGCTCAAGGACGTGGGACTGTGGGACGTGAACCCGCTGAACCTGTTCCGCATCACCTGGAAGAACGAGGCCAAGGAGAGCGGCGGCCTGTTCCAGGCCGTGCCCAACTACGTGGAGATCCCCTCCAGCCTCTCCGGCGTGCCCTGCCGGATCATCGCCATGGCGGGCAAGTGGTTCCCCACCGGCTGCCACAAGGTGGGCGCCTCCTTCGGCTGCCTGGCCCCCCGGCTGGTCACCGGCCAGTTTGACGCCACCTACCACAAGGCGGTGTGGCCCTCCACCGGCAACTACTGCCGCGGCGGCGCCTTCAACAGCAAGCTGCTGGCCTGCGACAGCGTGGCCATCCTCCCCGCGGAGATGAGCAAGGAGCGGTTTGACTGGCTGAAGTCCATCGCCGGCGAGGTCATTGCCACCCCGGGCTGCGAGTCCAACGTGAAGGAGATCTTCGACAAGACCTGGGAGCTGAAGGCCGATCCCCAGTACATGATCTTCAACCAGTTCGAGGAGATGGGCAACCCCCTGTGGCACTACAACGTCACCGGCTACGCCCTGGCGGACCTCTACGAGGCCGTGAAGCGCCCTGGGGACAACTTCGCCGGCGCCTGCTTCACCTCCGGCTCCGCCGGCACCATGAGCGCCGGCGACCTGCTCAAGGAGCGGTATCCCCACCTGAAGCTGGCGGTGGGCGAGGCCCTGCAGTGCCCCACCATCCTGGAGAACGGCTTCGGCGGCCACCGGATCGAGGGCATCGGCGACAAGCACATCCCCTGGATCCACAACGTGAAGAACACCGACATGGCCATCGCCATCGACGATGAGGACAGCCAGCGGCTGCTGCGGCTGTTCAACACCCCCGAGGGCCAGGCCTACCTGAAGAACGAGCTGGGCCTGGACGACGAGCTCATCGAGAAGCTGACCTGGCTGGGCATCAGCGGTATCGCCAACGTGCTGTGCTGCATCAAGATGGCCAAGTACTACGAGCTCACCGAGAACGACGTGGTGGCCACGGTGCTCACCGACTCCGCCGCCATGTACCAGAGCCGCGTCACCGAGCTCAACGAGATGCACGGCGCCTACAACGCCCACGAGGCCTCCCTGGACCACAACCTGCACATGCTGGGGCTGAAGACCGACAGCATGATGGAGATGACCTATGTGGACCGCAAGCGGGTGCACAACCTGAAGTACTACACCTGGGTGGAGCAGCAGGCCCGGGACGTGAAGGACCTGAACGCCCTGTGGTACGACACCAAGAACACCTGGGACGCCGTCCACGCCCAGGCCAAGGATCTGGACGACCTCATCAACGAGTTCAACGAGGCCACTGGTTTGCTCAAGGCCCTGTAAGACGACACGGTGCGGGGGCTTTGCCTCCGCACCTTTTCTTTGTTTCGACCGCGCCGGGCCGGCGCATCTGGCCGATGCAGGGCTGATTCGCGTTTCGCCGGGCGGGTGGGGATGCAGCATTTTCACCCGGATCACTGCCACTTTAGTCGATGGCTTATGGGGCCTCCGGCCCCACACCCCGGCCTACTTTTCCCTCGTGGGAAAAGTAGGCAAAAGCACGCGCAGGGGGCATACCTGCCCCCTGTGAACCCCCTCATGTTTGTTTGATTTCGCCGCGGCTGCCTGAACTCTCTTGACAGTGCCTGCCGCCGCGCCGATGGCCTTTTGCCTCTGACCAAGAGACCGGCCCTTCGGCCTCCGCCTTTTGCGGAGGATGTTTCGTGTCGCATCATCCTGCGTAAATGTTTTTGTGCGCTTTCCGCGGAATGTTTCGACAAGCACCAATAGAAACATCTCTCCCTTTCACAGGGCCGGAGGCTGAAGCGTCACTGACCACCGGGCCACAGATCAGATAACAAAACGTAATTTGGCGGCACAATTTATCCCATTTGTAATGGACTGGGTGGACAAAAATTGGGGACCGGGGTGTCCCCGGCGATTTTTGGTGACTTTTTATCGCTAAAAAGTCACCCGGGGCGTGGGGCCGGGGAGGCCCCACAGGCTTTCGAATCGAAGATTTTCCCTCTGCCGGCGGAGCCGGCAAGAAATCCAACCGCTCAAGCAAGGAGAAGACTATGAAGAATGTACGCCATGCCAAGTGCGTGAAATGTGGCAAACTCTATGAGGCCACCCCCAACCTCACCAACTGCTCCTGCGGGGGCATTTTGGACATCGTCTACGATTACGGCTACATCAAGGCCAACCTCACCAAGGAGAAGCTGGCCGCCCGGCGGGACAACTCCATGTGGCGGTACCGGGAGCTGCTGCCGGTGGAGGAGGACACCCCCAACACCCCCCTGCGGGTGGGCTGGAGCCCCCTCTATGAGGCGGATCGGCTGGCGAAGCAGATGGGGATCAAGAAGCTCTACGTCAAGGACGACGGCATTAACCCCACCGCCAGCCTGAAGGACCGGGCCAGCGCCATGGCCGTGGCCAAGGCCCGGGAGGCGGGGGCGGAGGTCATCGCCTGCTCCTCCACCGGCAACGCCGCCTCCTCCCTGGCGGGGAACGCCGCCGCCGCGGGGCTGAAGACCTACATCTTCGTCCCCAGCCGGGCCCCCAAGGGCAAGGTGGCCCAGCTGATGACCTTCGGCGCCACGGTGATCTCCGTCCAGGGCAGCTACGAGGACACCTTCGAGCTGAGCAAGGCCGCCATCGACCGCTGGGGCTGGTACAACCGCAACGCCGCCATCAACCCCTACCTCTCCGAGGGCAAGAAGACCGTGGCTCTTGAGATCATGGAGCAGCTGGACTGGCAGGTGCCGGACTACATCGCCATCTCCGTGGGGGACGGGTGCACCATCGCCGGGCTGTGGAAGGGCCTGAAGGACCTCCACGCCATCGGCTTCATCGACCGCCTGCCCCGGCTGATCTCCGCTCAGGCGGAGGGCTGCTGCCCCCTGAACCGGGCCATTGAGACCGGGGAGCCCTGGCGCCCCATGGAGGAGAACACCCTGGCGGACTCCATCGCCGTGGGGGTGCCCCGGAACGCGGACAAGGCCCTCATGGCCATCCGGGAGTCCAACGGCGTGACGGTGAATGTCAGCGATGAGGAAATCATGGCGGCCCAAAAGCTCCTGGGCCGGACCTGCGGTGTGTTTGGCGAGCCCGCCGGCGTCACCGGGGCGGCGGGGCTGAAGAAGCTGTGCGAGGAGGGGAGGATCGAGTCCGACGCCACGGTGGTCTCCGTGGTCACCGGCAACGGGCTGAAGGACGTGGCCAACGCCATCAAGTCCTGCGGCGAGCCCATCTCCATCCCCAGCGACATGGACCTGCTGCTGAAGGCCTTCGCGGAGAACGGCATCCAGGTGGAATAAATACGCGCAAGCGGCGGACAGTCCGGTTTTCGGCTGTCCGCCGCTTGTTTTTCCCCTGAAAAAGTCATATTATGTCGTGCCAAAACTGAATATCGCCGTATTTTCCACCGCCGCGCTCTTTCTCATTGGACCTCCCGGAGCAGCTCATCCGCCGACACGCCGTACAGCTTTGCCAGGGCCAGAAGGTTCACGGTGCTGGGGTCGGAGGTGCCGTTCTCCCACTTGGAGACGGCCTGCCGGCTCACCCCCAGGGACTCCGCCACAAACTCCTGGGTCATCTGGCGCCGGGTCCGGTGGGCCCGGAGGACCTCCCCCAGGGACCGCTTGACGGCGGCGGCCTCCTCCCGCTCCGGGGCGGAGCGCAGATACTTCCGCAGGGCCCGGAACACGTACCAGAGCAGTACGCCGAACAGCGCCGCCAAGACCAGGGCGATCAGCAGCGCGATGCCGCCGACAACAGTAACTTGAGTATATGGCATCATAAAGAAAACTCCTCCTACTAGGATTGCGGGTGTTCCCGCTGATAGGTCAAAAATACCAGATCCAGCCGGTTGCCGCCACCAACCAGGGCGCAACTTTGGGTTGCGGTGAGGGGTTTCGGTCAGTATTTCCTCTGTTATGCCAGGGTGAACTCACCGGTCAGCAGCTCCCGGCCGCTGTCACACAGGAACCACTCGATCCGCCCGGGAAGGACCCGGTGGCGCATCTGCAGGTCCCACTGGGCCAGGCTCTCCCGGGGGATGGGGATGGTGAGGGCCCTCGCCTCCCCCGGCGCCAGCCAGACCTTGGTGAAGCCGCACAGCTGCCGCGCCCGGCTGGTCACCACCCCCTGGCGCCGGTGGAGGTAGAGCTGTGGCACCGCCCAGCCCCCCCTGCCGCCGGTGTTGGTCAGGGTGAAGGAAACCCCCTCCTCTCCCGCCGCCTCCAGGCGGCAGTCAAAGGCGGTGTAGCTCAGGCCGCAGCCGAAGCCGTACCGGGGACGGGAGGCGTTGTAGTAGGCCATGGACCGGTAGGAGTCCTTGGCGTTGTAGTAGACGGGGAGCTGGCCGGTCTCGTCCGGCAGGGAGACGCACAGCCGCCCCGCCGGTTCGCAAAACCCGAAGAGCAGCTTGGCGATGGCCTCGCCGCCGGTGGGCCCAGGGTAGAAGCAGCAGAGGATGGCGTCGGAGCACCGGTCGATCTCCCCCATCTCGTAGGGGCGGCCGCCGATCAGGACGGTGACGACCCTCTTTCCCGCGGCCTTCAGCCGCCCCAGCAGCGCCAGCTGGTCCCCGGGGAGAGCCAGGGAGGCGCAGTCCACGTTCTCACCGCAGTCCATGGTGACGGCCGTCTGCTCCTTCATGGCCCCGTTGGCGTCGAACTCCCCCTGAACGCCGAACCGGCTGGAGCTGCCCCCCACCACGGCGATCACCGTGTCGCAGTCCGCCACTACCGCCATCGCGTCCTCCAGCAGGGCAGCGTCCTGGCCGAACATCGCGCAGCCCGGGTGGACGGTGAGCGCCACCGGGAGCTTTTCCACGCCGATGAGGGCCTCCAGCCCGGCCCGGACGGTGACGCCGCCCCGGACGGGAGGGGTGTAGTCCCCCAGCTGGTTGTAGATGGCGTCGGCGTTGGGACCCACCAGCCCCAGATGGAGGGGCTTATCAATGGCGAGAGGCAGGAGACCGCCCTCGTTTTTCAGCAGCACCGGGGTGTGCTCCGCCAGGGCCTTGACCTGGGGGAACCGCTCCGGGGTGTACCGCTGCCAGGGGCTGTCCTCGGGGATATAGGGCCGCTCAAAGAGCCCCCGGCGGAACTTCACGGTGAGAATGCGGCGGACCGCCTCGTCGATCCGCGCCTCGGATACAAGCCCTCGGGCCACGGCCTCCTCCAGTTTCTCAAAGCCCGTGTCCCACAGGCCCATATCCACCCCGGCCTCCAGGGCCAGGGCTCCGGAGGCGGCACGGTCGCCGGTGACGGCGTCCAGCTGGTCCACGGCGACGCCGTCGGACATGACGAAACCCCGGAAGCCGTACTCCTCCCGGAGCAGGTCCCGGAGGAGCCAGGGGTTGGCGTGGCAGTACACCCCGTCGATCTCGTTGTAGGCGGCCATAAAGGCGGCGACGCCCTCCTCCACACAGGCCTTCACCGGGGGCAGGTGGATCTCCCGCAGCTCCCGTTGGCCGATCCGGGCGGCGCTGGCGTTGACCCCGCCGGTGGTCTCCCCCTGGGCGCACAGGTGCTTGGCCACCACGTCCACCCCCGCCCCCTGGATGCCACGGACCGCCGCCCGGGCCATCTGGGAGGCCAGATAGGGGTCCTCCCCGAAGCACTCCTCGCTCCGGCCCCACCGGGGGTCCCGGAGCACGTCCAGCATGGACACCAGGGCCAGGTCCACGCCCATGTCCCGGAGCTGCTTTCCGCAGACCTCGGCGGCCGCCTCCAGCAGCGCCGGGGCGAAGGAGCAGGCCGCCGCCAGGTTCACCGGCAGCAGGCAGCCGTCCAGGGCCTGGTGGCCGTGGGGGCACTCGGAGGAGAACAGCACCGGGATGCCCAGCCGGGAGTGCTCCAGCACATACCGCTGGACATCGTTCCGGGTCCGGACCGCCAGGGGGCCGTCCAGGCCGGTGTCGAAGTCCTTCCCGGACCAGGGGTCCGCCCGGTGGAGGCCGTAGAGGGTCCCCAGGCCGCTGTAGCGGGCCACCTCGTCCTGAAACTCCCGGGTGAGAGTTACTTCCTCCCCCTCCCGGCGGTAGATGCGGAACCCGTAGAGCCGCTGGGTGAGCTGTCCCACCTTCTCCCGCAGCGTCATGCGGCCCAGCAGGTCCTCCGCCCGCTCCTCCGGGGACAGGGCGGGGTTTTTGTATGCTTCCATCTTTTTCTCTCCTCCATAGGATAAGCGGGGCGGCTGTGGGCCGCCCCGCTTGGTTTATTTTACCGCACCAGGATGGTCTTGATCTCGTAGGGCTTGATGGTGAAGGCGATCTTGCCGTTCTCCACCGGCAGCTCCTCCTCGATCTCCTCCAGCAGGTTGGTGCTGTAGGCCTTGGTCACGGTCTCAGGCACCCGGAGAACGGTGTTGGTCCGGGCGTTCTGGCACTCATAGAGCCGGAAAATGGTGCCATTGCCGTCCTCCGCCTGCTTGACGGTCTCCAGGATCACATTGTCCTGGTCCACCCCGGCAAAGCTGCGGCTTGTGCCGGGTGCGCCGGCGGCCACGGTGTAGGCGGGCTGGTTGAGCTTGTAGGCCTCCTGAACGGTGCCGGCCTCCTTCCAGGTGCCGCCGTGGGGATAGAGGGCGTAGGTGAAGTGGTGGATCTCCACGTCGGCGTTGGGGTTGGGCTCGATGCCGCACTTGATGAGGGTCAGGCCGATGGTGCCGTCGTGGACGGAGTGGCCGTACTTGCAGTCGTTGAGCAGGCTCACGCCGTAGCGGCCCTCGGAGAAGTCCATCCACTTCTGGCCGCAGCTCTCGAACCGGGCCTTGTCCCAACTGGTGTTGGTGTGGACCTTTCTCGTCACGTTGCCGAATTGGATCTCGAAGGTGGCCTCGTCGGAGTGGATGTCCACGGGGAACTCAGCCTTCAGCAGGTGCTGGTGCTCCTTCCAGTCCACGGTGTTCTCAAAATCGATGCGGCGGGTGTCGGCGTAGAAGTGGATCTTCTGGCAGATGGTGCTCAGGCTGCACCGGTAGGTCAGCTCCAGGGTGGTGCGGACGGGGCCGTCCTCAGTCCACTTCATGGACACCAGATCGTCCACAGGCCAGGACTTCTCCGTGTAGTACATGTCCACGTCCCAGTTGTCGAAGTAGATGGGCTTGTCCTCATAGAGCCGCAGGCGGTTGGCCGCCTGGCCGGCCTTCACCAGCTCCCGGCCGAACTCCTTGTCGTAGATAGAGGCGAAAGCGCCGGTCCTGTCCAGGGTGATGGAGTAGAAGGGGGTCTCCAGGTGGTAGTCGTCGGCGCGGTGGAAGGGACTCACAGCCTCGGCCTCCGCCGGGGCGAGGGTCAGGCTGCCCTTGGAGGGCAGACCGCGCAGGTAAGCCACGGCGCCGCTCTCCGTCTGCTGGACGGGGTACAGGTTGCCCGCGCCGTCCCGCAGGGCGGAGGCCTTCACATCGCCCAGGTCCACCACGTCGTCCCGGTCAAAGCCCAGGGTGTTGAACACGGTGACGCCCTCGCCCTGGCCGGCCAGCTTCTCCAGCCGCTCCCGGATCAGGCCGGAGACCTCCCGCTCCAGAGCCTCGTACTCCACCTTGGTCACCTCGTAGACCTCGGCGATGGAGGAGCCGGGGAGGATGTCGTGGAACTGGTTGAGGAGGATGATGTCCCGCCACAGCCGGGTGTCCGCCTCGGCGGGGTAGTCCCCGGCCAGCACGCCCAGCAGCTCCAGGTCCATCATCATCAGCTCGCTCTTCCGGTTGCCCCGCTTGTTCCGGGCCATGGAGGTGTAGGTGCCCCGGTGGTACTCGAAGTACAGCTCGCCCTCCCAGGTCTCCAGGTGGCGGTTGTCCTTCACCCGCTCGTTCAGCTGGTCGAAGTAGACGCGGGAGGTCTCCTGGCGGACCTTGGGGATGCCCTTGACACCCTTCTCCATCCGCAGGGAGGTCTCCAGCATGTCCCGGGTGGGGCCGCCGCCGCCGTCGCCGTAGCCGTAGGAGATCAGAATGTCGTTGTTGAGCTCCTTGTTCTGGTAGCGCTCCCAGCCGCCCATAATGGCGTCGGGGTGGAGCAGGCCGTTGTAGGTGGTGAAGAAGCTCTGCTTGGGGTCCTGACCCACGCCCAAGGTGGTGATCAGGTGGGCCAGCACCTCGCTGCCGTCGATGCCCCGCCAGATGAAGGTGTCGTTGGGGATCTTGTTGATCTGGTTCCAGGCCAGCTTGGTGGTCATGAAGTAGTCCACGCCGGACTTCTTCATGATCTGGGGCAGGGCGCCGGAGTAGCCGAACACGTCGGGCAGCCAGAGGATCTTGTTGTCCTGGCCGAACTCCTCCCGGAAGAACCGCTTGCCGTGGAGGAACTGGCGGACCAGGGACTCGCCGGAGGTCAGGTTGCAGTCGGGCTCCACCCAGGTGCCGCCCTCGGTCTCCCAGCGGCCCTCCTTCACCCGCTCCTTGATCTTCTCATAGAGCTCGGGGTAGCGCTGCTTGAGGAAGTAGTACAGCACCGGCTGGCTGGACATGAACTTGTAGTTGGGGTACTCCTCCATGAGCTTGAGTACCGTGGCGAAGGAGCGGACCACCTTCTCCCGGGTCTGGGCCACGGTCCACCACCAGGCCACGTCGATGTGGGTGTGGCCGATGCAGGTGGCCACCACGTCTTCGTAGCCCCCCATCTCCTCATAGAGATGCTTGGTGATATAGGCCTGGGCCTTCTCCAGGGAGGCGTAGAAGGCCGGGGAGTAGGGCTGGCGGAGGTCCAGCAGGTTGACGGTATCGTTGAGCACCGTGCGGATGTCCAGGCGGACCTTGTCGTCCTCGCCCATCCGGGAGAAGGCCTGCAGGGGGATCAGCAGGTCGTAGTACAGCCGGTTGATGTCCTTGTCCAGGGTGTACAGCTCCGCCAGGAAGTTGAACTCCTGGTGCAGGGTGCCGGTATAGGCCTGGATGTCGATGTGGAGGACCTCCCCGGCCTTGGCGGGATCCCGGAGGAGCACCTCACGGTGGTTCATGTCCGCCCCCTGGACCACCTCGCCGTTGACAAAGATCAGGAACTGGGGGTTTTTCCCGTCGTCCCACTCCTCGATCTGGGTGCGGATCTTCAGCCACACGGACTTGCCGTCCATGCTCTCGGGGATGACCACATCCCCCCGGAACCAGTAGTGCTCCCCGGGGATGCCCTTGAAGTCCGTGGTCTGGCCCTGGAACTTGCCCTCAAACTCGTTGGAGCCGTCGCAGGTGGCGTACCAGTGCATGTGGCGGCAGTCAAACTTCTCCCAGGGGGCGGCGCTGGCCTCCGCCTCCTCCGGGCGGAAGAACTGGCCGTGCTTGTACTCCCAGTCGGGGAGCTCCTGGCGGTCACGGAACCGGAAATTGCCCAGCTGGTTGCAGATGACCTGCACCCGTTGCTCGATGAAATACATAAATCACCCTCACAGTCTGTAATAAATGCGATTTTCCTGTTTGCAGGCCAGAACCCCCGAGAGCTTCTCAGGGGGTCTGGTCCGTAAACAGATAGGATGTCCCATATACCCCAAAAAAGTGGGGCTGTTGCAATCTAAAATTACAGCAGCCCCACTAAGGAGGTCAGACTAACCGATCAGGGTCAAGTCCAGGGATCAGCCGGCGTTTGTGGCGTCGGCGGCAGTGTCAGCGGCAGCCTCAGCGTCAGTAGCAGCCGCAGCGTCGGCGGCACCGGTGTCAGCGGCGGCGCCGTTGCTGGCGACGTAGGCGTCCAGCTGGGTCTGGGCCTCGGCGATGATCTCGTCAAGACCGTCGGCACGGAGAGCGTCCAGCATTTCGGGAACGACAGTGTCGGGATCACCGGCGCCGGTGACCAGCAGGCTCTTGTAGGTCAGCCAGGTGGCGGTGCAGGCGGCCAACTGGTCGGCCACGTTGGTGGTGTCGAAGTAGAAGCCCAGAGCGGGGGAGGACAGGGCGTTGGCGTTCTGGACAGCCACCTCATCCAGGTAGGGGTTGCCGACGGTGCCGGACTCGGGGGTCATTCTCATGTTGGAGCCCTGGGTGTAGGAGGCGGCGGACCAATCCTGGTTCAGCTTCTTGATCTTCTGCATGCCGTCCTCTTCCACGTACTCGAAGTTCACACCCTCGACGCCGTAGGCGAACCAGTCGCGGACCTTGGTGTCGGTGTTGACCAGCTCCAGCAGAGCCAGGGCCTTGTCGATGTTGGGGGAGGAGGCGTTGATGCAGGAGATGGAACCCTGGACGGTGTCGTTGGAGACCACGGAGTCACCGAACTGGCTGACCACGACCTCAGCGCCGCGGCCCTGGCCCCAGCCCACGCTGGCGCTGGGCCAGCCCTGGGCCACGCCCACCGCGCACATGCCCTGGAAGTTGTCCAGAGTGTTGGCGTCGGAGTTGATCAGGCCGTCGTTGTACCAAGTGTGCATCTGGCGGAGCTGATCCAGAACGTCGTCCTGCTCAAAGACGGAGACCACCTTGGCGTCGTCGCTGTAGTAGCTCACGCCGATGGCGGGCAGGCCGCTGCCGAAGTTGTCGTAGCGGTTGCCGATGATGCAGGAGATGCCGTCCTTGTTGAGCATCATCGGGGTCTCGCCGGTGCCCTCATAGATGGCCCGCAGGCCCTCGTCGATGGAGAACAGGTCGTGGTCCTCAGCGTAGTCGGGATAGTACTGGTCCACGTAGTCCTTGGTCCAGACGAAGAAGTTGGTCATGGAGGAATCCTTGTAGGCGGGGATGCCGTAGAGCTTGCCGTTGATGTTGCAGGCCTTCAGGTACTCCTCGGGGATCAGCTCAGTGAGGCCGGGAACGTTGGCCATCAGATCGGTCAGGTCGGCGAAAGCGCCCATGTTCACGTTGGAGGCATAGGTGCTCATGTCGGTGAAGATGATGTCGTAGTCATCGTTGGTCTGGACCAGCATGGTGCGCCGGTCATTCCAGCTGCCCCAATCCACCACCTGCAGGTTCACATGGGCGCCGATCTTCTCCTCTAAGTAGGGGTTCACCTGCTCATACCAGGCGTCGATGTCGGCGGGCTGGCCGTTGCCGACCTGGTACCAGGTGATGGTGGGAACGCCGCTGTCGTCAGCGGTGGTGTCGCCGTCGGTCTGGTCGCCGGCATTGGCGGCATTGCCGTTGGCAGCGTTTCCGCTGTTGCCGCCACCAGAGCAGCCCGCAAACAGGGACGCGACCATCACGACGGCTAAGAGCAGTGCAAGAAGCTTCTTCATTTCTGTTCCTCCTAATTTGATAGTTTTATTGTGACGGGGGCGGCGCTTGCCGCCCCCGCGACAACCGGTCAAGCGTATCTTAGCCCTTCACAGCGCCGACGGTAAGGCCGGAGATAAAGTACTTCTGGAAGAAGGGGTAGACACAGGCGATGGGGACGGCCACCACGAAGGCGATGGCCATGCGGACGCTCTCCTGAGGCATGGAGGCCCGCAGGGCGCCGCTGTCGCCCAGCAGGGCGGTGGGGTTTTTGGTCAGGAAGTCCAGGCTGCTCTGCATCCGGTCCAGCATGGCCTGCAGGGAGAGCAGATGGTCTTTGGAGATGTACAGCTTGGACTGGAACCAGTCGTTCCAGTAGCCGAAGGCCAGGAACAAGCCGATGGTGGCCAGCACGGGCTTGGAGATGGGCATTACGATCTTGAAGAAGACGGTCCACTGGGAGGCGCCGTCGATGCGGGCGGACTCAATGACCTCGTCGGGGATCGTGTTGCGGAAGAAGGTCCGGGAGATGGTGACGTTGAAGCTGGACACCGCCAGGGGCAGGATCAGGGCCCAGATGGTGTCTTTCAGGTGGAGGATCTGGGTGTTGACCACGTAGGAGGCCGCCATGCCGCCGCCGAAGACCATGGGGATAAAGATCAGGATGGTCAGGAAGTTGTTGAGCTTGTGCTCCCGGCGGGACAGGACGTAGCCCATGACGGTGGTCAGCAGCACGCCCAGGACGGTGCCGATGGCGGTGACGCAGATGGACACCCACAGGGAGTTCAGAATGGTCAGCCGCTGGCTCCACAGGTACTCATAGGCCTCGGCGGAGAAGGTCTCCGCGGTGACGAAGAGCTGGTAGCCCTGCTGGCGGATCACGTCGTTGTCCGTGATGGAGATGATGAAGATGAAGACGATGGGCAGGAAGCACACCAGCGCCAGGATGACGAAGATGGCGTTGAACACCACGTTGGTCACCGGGTGGATCCGGTTCAGCCGGCTCAGGCTGCTCTCGTTGAGATTTTTCGAATTTGCCGCTTTGCTCATTGCTGTTTCTCTCTCCTTCCCTGTCAGATCAGCGCGCTGGATCTATCGAACTTGCGGACGATGGCGTTGGCGCTCAGGATGGTGATGCAGCCCACCACCGCCTGGAACATGGACGCCGCCGAGGTCTGTCCGATGGTTACGCTGGGCGAGTTCAGCATCAGGAAGGTCTGCACGTCCAGCGTGGCCACCCAGGAGGTAAGGGGCTGGTTGGCGCCCTGGGACACCTGGAAGAACAGGCCGAAGTCGGAGGAGAAGATGTGGCCCACGGAGAGAATGAACATCATAATGATGATGGGCCGCAGGGAGGGCAGAGTGACGTAGATGGCCTGCTGGAACTTGCTGGCGCCGTCCAGGGAGGCCGCCTCATACAGGGAGGTGTCGATGCCGGTGATGCTGGCCAGGTAGACCACCATGTTGTAGCCCAGGGTCTTCCAGATGTGCATGAAGACCAGAATGAAGGGCCAGTACTTGCCGGTGGTGTACCAGCCGATGTTCTCGCCGCCGAGGGCCCGGATCAGGGAGTTGAGCAGGCCCTTGTCCGTGACCAGGAAGGCGTAGACGAAGTAGCTGACCACGACCCAGCTCATAAAGTGGGGCATGAACATCAGGGTTTGGTAGAACTTGGACTTGCGCTTGCTGTAGATGTTGCTGATGATGATGGCCAGGCCCACGGGCAGGACGATGTCCAGCACGATGAAGACCAGGTTGTACAAAACGGTGTTGCGGAGGATCATGGGGAAGACGCGGAGGTTGAAGAAGTAGCTGAAGTTGTCGAAGCCCACCCACTCGCTGCTCAGCAGATTGGACAAAAATCCCTCACCGCCGGAGATCTTGTAATCCTTGAACGAGATGATGAGTCCGAACATGGGCAGGTAGCAGAAGAGCACATACCAGACGGTAGTGGGGAGCGCCAGGATCGACAGCTCGGTGTCGTCCCTGGTCCACCTCGCCTTGCCCTTGCGCGTCAACCGGGGCGCAGGCGCCGGTTTCTGGGCCTTTGTCACTTGTTCCGTTTTTACCATGGTGATCGATCATTCCCTTCCTAAATTTTCTGTTGTTGGATCACACAAGTCCAACTGCGCCGTGGGACAGTATTACTTACTTATTATAATATTTACGTAACACTTTGGTAAAGTCTAGAAAGGCCACTTTTGTAGTAGGAAAAGGTTACATCGCCTCGGAAGTTTCTCTCTCCGGCCGTCGAAACAGGTCGATGCGGCGGCGGATCGGGAGCTGCCGCCGGCGGCGCCGAAGCTTCGGCCGGCAGGCGTGGATCGGGAGAAAATGTTTCGTTTCAGCACTAGCTTTTGCGCCCGCCTTTTGCCATAATGGTGATACCCATCTGCCAAATGAAAGCGAGGAGAAAAACATATGCATACACCCATCCATCTGACCGGGCAGCTGCCCGACCACTGGAAGGAGGCCCTGGCCATCCTGGCGGACGACCTGGGTATGGAGCCGGGCGAGGCCGGCGTAGAGATCCGCTGCCGGCAGGGCGATGCCCTGGAGGTGGCCAGCGACGGGGCCACCGTGGACATCACCTGGGAGACGCCGGTGCAGCTCTACCGGGCTCTGAGCCTGATCCCCCAGCCCCTGGCCTCCTGCTCCATCCGGGAGAAGGCCCGCTTCGCCTCCTCCGGCGTGATGTTCGACTGCTCCCGCAACGCCGTGCTGAAACCGGAGGCCATGCGCTTCTTCCTGCGGAAGATGGCCCTCATGGGCCTGAACCTGGGGATGCTGTACACTGAGGACACCTACGAGGTGCCGGAGCAGCCCTTCTTTGGGTACAAGCGGGGCCGCTATACCTATGAGGAGCTGAAGGCCCTGGACGACTTCGCCGACGTCCTGGGAATCGAGCTGTGCCCCTGCATCCAGGCCCTGGGACACCTCAAGCGGATTCTCCACTGGCCCGCCTTCCGCCACCTGCGGGACAACGACGAGGTGCTGCTGGCGGACCTGGACGAGACCTACGTGCTGCTGGAGCAGATGATCCGGGCGGCCTCCGCCCCCTACCGCTCCCGGCGCATCCACCTGGGGATGGACGAGGCCTTCGGCGTGGGCGTGGGCGAGCACCTGCGGCGGTTCGGCTACGAGGACCCCCACAGCGTCATCGGCCGCCACCTCAGCCGGGTGCTGGAGATCACCGACAAGTACGGCCTCCAGGCCATGATGTGGAGCGACATGTACTTCCACCTGGACGGCAGCGACTACCACAGCGGCGGAATGCCCTCCCAGAAGGCACGGGACGCGGTGGACCCCCGGATCACCCTGGTCTACTGGGACTACTACCAGAATCAGGAGGAGAAGTACGCCGACGCCCTGGAAAAGCACGCCCAGTTCCCGGCTCCCACGGTGTTTGCCGGGGGGCTGTGGACCTGGATCGGTCCCGCTCCCTCCTACACCAACGCCATTGAGAACACGGTGCCGGGACTCACCGCCTGCATGAAGGCGGGGGTGCCCCTGGTGGTGGCCACCGCCTGGGGTGACAACGGCGCGGAGACCAACTTCACCGCCGCCCTGCTGGGGCTCCAGCTCTACGGCGAGATGACCTACACCGGGGTATACGATCCGGCGGCCCTGGGCGAGCGGTTCCGCCGCTGCTGCGGCGCTGACCCCCAGGCATTCCTGGACCTGAGCCTGTTCAACCAGGTGCCCGGCACCAAAAACTCTGCCCCCGGCGACCCGGTGAACGTCTGCAAATTCATGCTGTACCAGGACCCCCTGATTCAGCTGTTCGAGGCGGATACCGCCGGGCTGAGAATGGCGGAGCATTTCGCCATGCTGGAGGGGCGCTATGCCCGCTACGCGGAGGAAAATCCGGCCTATGAGCTCATGTTCCGCTCCTATGCCGCTCTGGCCCGGGCCCTGGCGCTGAAGTGCGCCTGGCATGAACAGGCCGGGGAGGCCGTTCGGAGCGGGGACCGGGAGAAGGTCGGGGCCCTGGCGACGGAGCTGCCGGAGACCATCGCCGCGGTGGACGCGCTGCGGGTGATCTGGCGGCGGCTGTGGGAGTCCACCAACAAGCCCAACGGCTTCGAGATCATCGACGTCCGCCTGGGCGGCGTGTGCGCCCGGCTGTCCACGGCCATGGAAAAGGCGCGGGCCTTCGCCGCCGGGGAGGCGGAGGCCATCCCGGAGCTGTGCGAGGAGTCCCTGGTGTGCAAACGCCGGCCGGACGGCGCCATCGGCTGCACCAACACCATGGACGAAATCGCCACGCCGGGGCGGATCGACTACTGAGGGGAGAGCTTGCGGAGGACGGGGACGGAAGTCCCCGTCCTCTTTATTCGTCCTCTGCCTCCTGCTCCTCGCTTGGCGCCTCCTGGTCCCCCTCCAGCTCCCGGAACACGGGGACCAGCAGCTGGCTGGACACATAGCTCATAAACGAGAAGCCGATGATAAAGAAGAAGGGCAGGGTTTGGAAGAAGGTGGGCAGGGAGAAGTAGGGCACCAGCACCGGCAGGCTCGTCACCAGCACCATCACCACCGTCCGGGGCAGCTTGGCCACGGCAAGGATCATGGCGTTCTTTACGTGCTCCCGCAGGGCGTTGTCATACCGGGTCATCAGCGGGAAGAGGTAGACCGCCACCGCCAGGACCAGTACCGCCAGGACAAACAGCGCCCCTTTGAGCACCACCGCCAGGGTTCCGGTGAGGTAGATCATGACAAGGAGGGCGTTGCACGCCAAGCTCAGAAAGATCAACAGCAGCACCAGAAAGGCCGCGGTGGCCTGCTTGAAGTTTTCCCGGAACGCCCTGAAAAACAGGCGGATGGTCCCGAAGTCCCGGTCTAGGACAATGCCCTGGGTCACCTTGTTCAGGGCGGCGATGGCAGCGCCGGCGGTGACCACCGGCACGCAGCAGATCAGGAAGAGCGCGTTGGTCACGATCATGTCGAACACCCGGGCGAGAAACCGCATCAGCGGATTTTCAAGGCTGAATAAATTATTCACACGGCGGCCTCCTCTCTGCTGTCCAGCGCCGGGGACGCCCCGTCGCTGATCTCCCACCTTCCCACGGGTCCGGAGCCCCGCATAACGCTGGGCGAGACCCCAAAGTAGTTCTTGAAGTGGATGTAAAAATTGTTCAGCTGGGCATAGCCCACCATATTGGCGATATTGGAAATCTTTTCCGTGGTGCTGACGATCAGCTTCCTCGCCTCCATCATCCGGTAGGCCATGAGATACTCGGAGAATTTCATGCCGGTATCCCGCAGAAAGACACGGCCGATGTACTTGCTGCTCATGTGGAAGCTCTCCGCGATGCTGGAGAGGGTCTGGGTCTGCCGAAAGCCGTTTTTCACCACCAGGATGATCCTGTTGGTGACCTTGGAGAGCTGGGTGTACTCCACCTGGAGCACAGGGTCCACCTCGCCGGCGGCGCTGGGCAGAGAGCTGTGGAGATCGCTGGACAGCACCCGCTCCACGAAGGCCCGCAGCTCCTCCGCCCGCACGGGCTTGAGCAGAAAATCCTGGGCCGTGGCCTGCATGGAGCGGCGGATCAGCGCGGGATCGTCCACGTCGGACATCATGCAGAACGCTGTCTGAAGGCCCATGGCGCACAGCTGCTCCACCAGCTCATAGCCCATCCGGTCCCCCAGATGGACGCCCACCAGGGCTACATGGGGCATGAAGTCCACCGCCTTGCCTACCGCTTCCATATAGGAGGTTGCCGTCATGATCCCGGAAAACCCATAGGCAGCCCAGTCCAGCCGCTGTGTGATCTGCTCGCAGGCATTGACGCTCTCATCGACGATCAGCAGTCGGTACATTTGCGGTTTCCTCCTTTCCAGTCGATCCAGCGGCGATCATCTGATGCCGTTGACAGTTTTGTACAGCAGATGGTCCCGCAGCTGCGCGGCGCTCCGGTCCGTTCTGGCGGTCACCCGGTAGGGCCGGCCGTCGGTCAGGTCGAAGAAATTATCGGACAACACACAATCAAAGCTATCAAAGTCGATGGCCACGCCCTTGGTGAACACATCGGATGTGACGGCGATCTCCACGCCGCCCTCCGCGTCCGTAAACTGGAAATCCAGGTGGGGCGGGAGCCAGGAGAAGTGCTTGGCGGGGACCAGCAGCTCGGTCTGGCGCATGAGGAAGTTCCCCGCCCCGTCGTACAGGTCCACATAGAGGTAGGTCTCATAGGGATCAGCCTCCGGCACCTTGTAGGAGAAGACGTCCTTGGCGGTCAGAGCCTCCACCGCCGCCTCCGCCCGGACCTGGTCCAATACGGTCAGGTCGGAGCGGCACAGGGACAGCTGGATGTGCCCGCGGAAGTCCGCCATGGTCTCGTTGGAGATGTTCACCGCCAGACGGCCGTTCTCCAGGAACAGGCCCATGGCCACCGGAGCGTAAAACTTCTTGGCCGCGTAGTGCAGGGCCTTGTACCGGCCCAGGCTGTCCACGCTGGACCAGGAGGCCACCGGCCAGCAGTCGTTGAACTGCCAGTAGATGGAGCCCATGCAGTAGCCCCGCTGGCGGCGGAAGTGCTCCACGCCGTACTTGATGGCGTCCGCTTGGAGGAGCTGGGAGAGATAGACCAGGTCCTCAAAGGAGGAGGGGTAGAGGTAGTTGTCCGCAAGGTACCGGAGGATCTTCCCGTTGCCGCCCTTGCACTTCTGGTGGTCCTCCATGACCCGGGAGAAGCAGTTCATGTCCTTCTCCTCGCAGAAGGTGCGGATGGTCTTCATGGACGGGAAGCTCTCAAAGCCGTACTCCGAGCAGAAGCGGAAGCTCTTCTTCCGGTAGGTGGTGAAGGGCACGCCGCCGTGCCAGACCTCCCAGTAGTGGGTGTCCCCCCGAGCAAAGTTCCCAGGCTCGTCAAAGCCGCCGCCGGAGGAGGGGCTGGAGGGCCAGTAGAAGGTCTGGGGGGCGTACCGCTCGCAGAGCTCCGGCAGGACATGCTCGTAGAGGCGGACGTAGTCGTTCCGCACCAGCAGGCTCTCGCCCTTGCCCTGGTTGGCGATCATCTCCTCCATCTCGTTGTTGCCGCAGAACAGGCCCAGGCTGGCGTGGTGGTGGAGCCGCTTCAGGACGCCCTCCGCCTCCGCGGCGCACTCCCTCTCAAACTCCTCGGTCATATACACGTTGGCGCAGGCGACCATGAAGTCCAGCCAGACCAGGATGCCGTTGCGGTCGCACAGCTGGAAGAAGTAGTCGTCGGGGTAGTAGCCGCCGCCCCAGACCCGCAGGGTGTTGAAGTTGCCGTCCAGGCACTGGACCATCATCTCGTCCAGCCGCGCAGGGGTGACCCGGCTGAGGAGGTTGTCCTGGGGGATGTAGTTGGCTCCCATGGAGAAGATCTTCACGCCGTTGTTGACAAAACAGAACTCGCTGCCGCCGCCGTCGGGGTCCTTGGCGGTGCTCACCGTCAGCGTCCGCAGGCCGATCTCCTTGCGGCAGCGGTCGATGACCCGGCCGCCGGCGGTCATCTCGATCTCCAGATCGTAGAGATTTTGCTCGCCGTAGCCCCGGACCCACCAGAGCCTGGGGTTCTCGACGACGATGCGGCCCGTGCCGCCGGTGAGCTCTACCCGCTTTCCGTCCATGGAGGCGTAGCACACCGTGTCCGCCCCCCGCTTGCCGGCGACGGAGACCTCCACCTCCACGGAGCCGTCCTCCCGGTGGTGCTGGCGCACGGCGACGTCGCCGATCCGGTCCACGTCATACCCCTCCAGGGTGACGGGCCGGTAGATGCCCATATCCGGCAGAGCGGGGCCCCAGTCCCAGCCGGACTGGTAGAGGGCTTTCCGCAGGTGGGCCGCCCCGGGAATGGTGTCGCCGTCGTTGGTGTACAGGTAGTGCTTCGCGTGCCTCTCGGCAAAATACCGGGTGGGGGACGCGAACTCCAGCCGCAGGGTGTTCTTCCCCGGGCGCAGGAGCTCCTTCACGTCGTAGGTGTAGGCCCGGTGCATGTTCTTCACACGGTCCAGCTCTCTGCCGTTGAGGGAGATGCGGCAGATGGTGTCCAGCCCCTGGAAGGTCAGCTCCACATACTGCCTCGACAGCAGCGCCTCGTCCGCCTCCACCTGGGCCTCAAAGGCGCAGTCCTTATCCGCCAGGGCGGTGAGGCGCTGGTCGTTCAGGCCGTAGAAGGGGTCGGGGATGCGCCCGCTCTCATACAGCACACTGTAAAGAGTACAGGGGGCCTGACATGCCACGGGCTCCTGGCCCTCGTAGTACAGCGTCCAATCCTTGACTATCATCTCGGTCCTCCTGTCCTGTGTCGTCAAGTGTCGTTCGTTCCGCTTATTTCATTTTCCGCGCCGGTGGAGAGCGTCCGCTCCGTCAGCCTGAAGGCTGACGGGTCCGCCGGCATATGCCGGCGGACGCCGACAAGCCGCTATTGGGCGCGGGAGTGTATTTCGATGGTCCACTGGTTGCGGTAGACGCCGCCGGCCTCCAGCCGCAGGTAGTCCCGCCGCTCCTCCATCACGGTGACCACATCCTGGACGGCGGGCAGGGAGCACCAGGGCTCGATGCACACATAGGGGGCGTCAGTCTTGGGCTTGTGCCAGATGCCCACATAGTCCATCCCCGGGAAGGAGACGGTGACGCCCCGGCCGTCCCGGCCGGTCTCCAGGGTGAGGGTCCGGTCCATGTCCCGCAGCACGATGGCGTCCCGGTCGAACAGCTCATGCCGCAGGGGGATGTCCCGGCCGTTTTCCAGGGGGAAGGGGGTCTCCGTCCCGTCCAGGAAGCAGGCGTCGGTAAAACCTACCCGCTTCGGCTCACAGGGGCTGGAGAACCGCAGGCGGTAGTCCTCAAAGGAGGCCCCCTCCGCCAGGGGCACCCGGAAGCCGGGGTGGCCTCCCAGGCCGAAGTACATGGTCCGCTCGTCCCGGTTTTCCACCTCGTAGGTGACGGCCAGGGTTCCGCCCTGGAGGGCGTAGGTCACCCGGAAAACGAACCGCCGGGGGTAGGACTGGAGGGTCTCCTCGTCGGCGGCCAGCTCCAGGGTCATCCTCTCTCCGGTGTTCTCCGCCAGGCGGAAGTCCCGGTAGGGGGCGATGCCGTGGATGTCCATGTGGTACAGCTGGCCGTCCAGATAGTAGCTGCCGTTCGTCAGCCGGGCCACGCAGGGGAAGATGTTCAGGGCCCGGTCGGACCAGTACCTGGGGTCCCCCTGCCACAGATACTCGGTGCCGTCGGCGCCCAGGATGGACTGGAGCTCCGCCCCCCGGGCCGCCGCCGTCACGGTGAGATGTTCGTTTTGAATGGTATGATTCATGCCCGGGCCATCCTCTCCATGACCTCGTTATAGGACGGCACACTGGAGATCCCGCCGGAGCGGGTGGTGGACAGGCCCGCCGCGGTGCAGGCAAAGGTCGTGACCTCCCGCAGCTCCGCCTCGCTTAAGTCCTCGGGAGCTTTGCCCAGGGACAGGACCTTCCACAGGGCGCTGCCGCCGAAGATATCCCCCGCGCCGGTGGTGTCCGACACCGGGATGCCCTCCAGGCTGGGCGCCGTGCCGCAGGCGTTTTGGTTCTTGAAGATGCAGCCATTGGGACCGCAGGTGACAAACACCAGCTTCACTCCGAAGTTCTTCAGTATGTAGTCGGCCCCCTCCTCAGGGCTCAGGCCCCAGAGGAAGTCCACCTCCTCGTCGCTGATCTTCACCACGTCCGCCTGCTCCAGGCCCCAGATAATCTGCTCTTTGGCGGTGTCCAGGTCCCTCCACAGGGGGATGCGGAGGTTGGGGTCGTAGGTGATGAGCTTGCCCTTGCTCTTGGCGTAGGCCACCGCCCGCTGGGTGGTGGAGCGGGCGGGCTCGTCGGTGAGGGACAGGGTCCCGAAGTGAAATACCCTCGTCTCGTCGATCAGGCTCAGGTCCAGCTCCTCGTAGGTGATGCAGGTGTCCGCTCCGGGCTTCCGGGAGAAGGCGAACTCCCGGTTGCCGGTCTCGTCCAGAGTCACGAAGGCCAGGGTTGTGAACACGTCGTCCGCGGCCACCAGGCCCCGGGTCTCGATCCCCGCGGTCCGGAGGGTGCCGGTGAGGAGCCGGCCGAAGGTGTCGGTGCCCACCTTGCCCAGCAGGGCGGTCTTGGCGCCGAACTTGGTCAGAGCCGCCAGAAAGTTGGCCGGCGCGCCGCCGGGGTGGGCCGCCATGGTGGGATAGCCGTCGGCGTCGGTGCCGACGCAGGTAAAATCAATCAGCAGTTCGCCAAGCGCCACAACATCCATTTGAAACGCCTCCTTACTTCGCCGCCGGGTACTCGTTGCACAGCAGGCGGTAGGGGGGCTCGTCCTCCTCAATGGCGGGGAAGCGGCCCATGGGGGGGTTGAACCGGTTGTCGGTGTTGTCGTCGTTGCACTGGCTCACCTCGCCCAGAAGCACCGGGCCCGTGCCCGGCTCCACGGAGAAGTCGTGGTACAGATACTGCTGCACGAAAATGCTCTCGCCGGGGGTCAGGCGGATCTGGGTGCCGGCGGGGACGGTGTAGGTGCGGCCGTCGGTGTGGACGGTGACGTCGGATTCGTAGTCGATCTCCTCGTTGGGCAGGCTGTTGTACACCCGGATGAGCACGTTGCCGCCGCCCCGGTTGATGATGTCCTCGGTCTTGAACCAGTGGAAGTGGTTGGGGGAGTACTGGCCCTCCTTCAGGTACAGCAGCTTCTCCGCGTACACCTTGGGATACTTGTCCGCCATGGCCCGGTTGCCGTTGCGGATGGTGACGAGGGAGAAGCCAATCTTGTCAAAGTCACCCTGGCCGTAGTCGGTGATGTCCCAGCCCAGCATACAATCCCGGACCTCGTCGTACTCGTGGCCGGCGCTCTGCCACTGCTCGGGGGTGAAGGAGCAGAAGGGGGGCAGGTAGCAGCGGTGCTTCTCGCACATGGCCTCCAGCTCCTTCAGCGCCCTGTTGATCTCGGATCGCTTCATGGTATTGTCTCCTTTCAGTATTATAAGGTTTCTAATTTATATTACTTCTACCCTCTATTATCTATGAGACCCGAAAAGTTTCAAGGCCGAATATTTCGAAGAAATATTGTAATATTTTGATTTTTGTGATATTTTACCAATAGGGGCATATCCCGGCGGCCCCTGTCTATCCATCATTTCCATTTTTCGGCGGAGAGGAGGCCCCCATGCGGTGCGTATACTTCGGGGACACGCTGCCCAACTCCTTTGAAGAACAAGTCCAGTTTTCGGAGGAGATGCCCTATCGGATCAATATCAAACGGTTTCAGGCGGAGGACATCGTGCCTCTGCACTACGCGGACTCCATTGAGATCCTTTTATGCGAGGATTTGTGTGGTGAAATTGTGATTGACGCCAATCGTTATCCCCTGGGCGGCAGGCAGATGTTTGTGATCCCACCTTACACCATCCACTCCAACAGCATCCGTATCTGCGATGGAACCATGTACGTGTTTAAGATCGGCTTTCGCGAGATGGACCGATATATCCATGTAGAGAACTACCTGCGGGTCTGCGGCTGCCGGCTGGACCAGCTCCTGTATCAGAACCCCGCCTACCAGGAGGTTTTTCAAATCATCCAGTATCTCATCCGGCACGACGGCTCCCTGAAGGAGTGCCTGCCTCAGATCCTGCGGCTGTTCTACATCCTGTCCTGGCATGTGGACGAAGACCGGGACACCTCCGTCCACGCGCAGTATAAAAATACCAGCCTCCAGGAGCTGATCGTCTGGACCAACCTCAACTACGCCCGGAAGATCACCATTGAGGAGGCCGCCCGGATGACCGGCTACAGCAAATACTACTTCTGCAGCTACTTCAAGCGCCACACCGGCATCACCTACATGCACTACCTCAACAGCGTGCGCATTTCCCACGCCTGCCTCATGCTCTCCAACGGCGAATCCGTCCAGACCGTCTGCCGCAGCACCGGCTTTGAGAACGTCTCCCACTTCGTCCAGATGTTCAAGCGCATCCACCACATCACCCCCCACCAGTACGCCTGCCAGCAGCGGCGGCTCCAGTCCCAGGAGCGGGAGTCCGATCAGGCATAGCGAAAAGCGGCGGCGCGCCAACTCGGGCACGCCGCCGCTTTTCGCTACATTTTTCCGATGTCCAGGAGCTCCAGGAGCTCTTCCTTCTTGTCCCGGTACAGCGCATGGTTGTTGTACTCCCCCAGACCCACATAGGCGTCCAGGGCCACGTAGAAAGCCCGGTAGAGTCGGCGGCGCTCCAGCCGTTCCCTGTCATCGGGCCTGATCTCCGGGAAGCCGTAGCCCCGCCGCAGGGCCGGGTCCTCCATCCAGGGGGCGGCGAACTCGAAGTCCGGGTCTCCGAATACCGCCCGGTCGCTGTCGATGACGGCCAGGATCTCCAGGGTCTCCCGGTCCAGCAGCACATTTCCCGCCCAGATGTCCAGGTGGAGCAGATGGGGCGTCCGCACCTGGTCCAGCAGCTCCCTGCTCCGGCGGAAGGGGGCCAGGACCGCCCCGGCCTCTCCCGCCGTCAGACCGCCAAATGCCTCCAGGCGCCCGACGATGTCCTCCACCTCGAAGAGGAAGGCGCCGCTCCAGGTGTCAAAGCGCCGGCCCTCCAAGACCCGGGAGACAAAGCCGAAGCTCTCCCCGGTCACCTGGTGGAGGCGGCGGAGATAGGCGCCTAGCTGGAAGCAGAGGTCATGCCGTCTCTCCTCCGTCATCTCCGCGTTCACCATAGCCACGGAGGGGATATACCTGGTAATCATGAAGTCCCGGTCCACCGCGGTCCTTGACGTGTCCCAGGCCAGGACCTCCGGGCAGGGGATGCCGATGTCCCGGCACACGGCGTAGAGGTACGCCTCCGCCGCCATGAGATTCTGCTCAAAGCCCATGATCCGGTGACGCTCCACCGGCCCCAGCCGCAGCACCGCCCGCTCCTCTCCCGAGCCGTAGGTCACAAGGTAAGTGGTATTGAACAGTCCGCCGTCCAGAAGCCGGGCCTCCCGGACCGTCTCCGCCCCCAGCGCCCGGCGGAATATATTCTTGATGACCTCCAGAGGTTCTTCCCGAAACAGCCAGGACCCGGAATTCACATCCATTGGCCCACCCTCCCTTTTTGTCTGAAATGACAGAAATAGCCGCAGCCTTTGCCTGAGGACGAGCAGCCGTACGCGTTGTTTCCAGCGGGGCGTTTTTGTTGACCAAATAAAAGCGAAACATCGTTTCGCGCAAAAAGTTCTTTTTGATTCTTTTCCCTCAAGGGACGTACTCCACTAAGATTTTGCTTCGCAAAATCAAGTGTCGTTACGGTCTTACAAGAAAAAGAATGTAGACCGCAGCGCCTACCTTGCAAAAATGATCTTCTCGCTGTTGAACATCCGGGCCAGGACCACCACGCCCAGGATCGTGCATACGCCGTTGACGGCCAGGGTTGCGGCCACGCCGGCGGTAAAGGTGGTGAAGGAGAAGACGCCCACCATGCACTGAACACTGTTGTACAGGGGGATCAGGTAGGCGGGCAGGTCCTGGCTGGCCCCGCCGCCGAACATGCCGGTGACGCCCAGGAGCATCACCAGAATCATCAGGGGGGTGGCGTAGGTCTGGGCCTCCTTGACGGTCTTGGCGAAGGCGGAGAGAATGGAGATCAGGGTCACCAGCAGCAGAACCGTGGAGAGGATCACCGCCGCCAGAAGCAGGTAGTCTCCCACACTGTAGATGCCGGCGCTGAGGCTGTCGGAGGCCGCGCCCATGAGCTTGGGCAGGGCCAGAATGGTGCCGATGGTGCTGGACGCCCCGGAGAGCAGGGCGATGACCGCCAGGGCCAGGATCTTGCCCACGGCGATGTGGCCCCGGGGGATGGGGGTAATGAGCATGGTGGCAATGGTGCCCCGCTCCTTCTCCCCGGCGATGGACTCCGGGGCCACCGCCGCGCAGCCGGAGTAGAGGAATATCATCAGCAGCATGGGCAGCAGCATGGCGAAGTAGGCCCCCGCCGCGTCCTCGTCAGTGGTCAGGTCGTACCGCTCCGCTCCGGCGTTGACGTCGAACTTGTTGGCCAGCTGGGCCTCATACGTGTCCAGCAGCTCCGTCACCACCGTGTAGGCGAACTGGGACTGGGTGGAGGAGGAGTTGTAGTAGACCGCCACCTGGGGCGCCGGCTGGCCGGAGGCCGGGGCGTAGTCCGCCACAGCCTGGTCGAAATCCGCCGGGAACACCAGCAGCAGGTCCAGCTCCTGGCCGGTAATGGCCTCTCTGGCCGCCTCCTCCTGGTCGGCCTCCACCTCCGTCAGGGTCAGCCCGGCGCTCTGGAGTGGTTCCGCCAGGGAGTCCGGCAGCTCCACCACCTGGGCGGCGGGGGCGAAGTCCTCGTCCACGCCGAACATGCTGCCCATGGCCTGGCCCATGAAGCTGTAGACAAAATAGATCAGGATGCCGGGCAGCAGGATGCTGGCCACCATCCGCTTGTCGCCGAAGAAGCGGGCCAGCTCCTTCCGCATCACCGCGAACAGTCCGCTCTTCATTCCTCGTCACCTGCCGTTTCCTTATAGATCTCGAAAAACCGGTCCTCCAGGCTCAGCCCGCCGCGCACCCGCTCCAGGGTGTCGCACTGGACAATGTGTCCGCCGACGATCACGCCCACCCGGTCGCAGAGCTTTTCCACCAAGCTGAAGATGTGGGTGGAGACGATGATGGTCTTTCCCTGGTCCCGCAGCTCCTGGAGGAAGTCGGTGACCACCCGGGCGGTGAGCACGTCCAGGCCGTTGGTGGGCTCGTCGAAGATGATGATGTCCGGGTCGTGGACGATGGAGATCACCAGGGAGACCTTCTGCTTCATGCCGGTGGAGAGGTTGGCGACCTTCACCTCGGCGAAGCGGTCGATGCCGAAGCGGGCAAAGAGGGCCTGCCGCCGCGCCTCCCGGACCGCCGGGTCCACCTGGTGGAGGTCGGAGAAGAAGGTGAAGAGGTAGTTGGGGGTGAAAAACTCCTCCAGCTTCAGCTCGCTGGTGAGGAATCCGATGTGGCGGCGGACCTGCTCCGGCTGGCGCACCACGCTGACGCCGTCCATCAGGGCGTCGCCGCTGTCGGGGCGGATCAGGGTGGCCAGCATCCGCAGGGTGGTGGTCTTGCCAGCCCCGTTGGGGCCCAGCAAGCCGAAGATCTCCCCCTGGCAGGCGCTGAAGCTCAGGTTGTCCACCGCCACTCGAATTTTCTCCTTCGTCCTCTCCAGCTTCTGCTGTTTGGACGAGAGGTGAAAGGTCTTGGTCAGGCCCTGGACCTGAATGATCTCTCGCATAGGCGATCCTCCTCCGCCGCGGCGATGGCCGCGGTTTATATATCGAATTTCAATATATCAACTTATGATATATTAGACAATAGCACGCAGGGCGGTCCTTGTCAAGAGCAATTTGTCCCCGCCGCGGGGCAGGGAGGGGCCCTGACGGCCGGATGCCAGTATAGCAGAGAAAATTCGGGAAGTCAACTCAAAAGAGGTAATAATTGGGTTAAAAAACAGATACCCTCATAGTATCTCAGTATCTCTTTTGAGTTAGGATGTGAGGCGATGGATACCAGCACGGCCGTCCGGCAGCGGATCCTGGACCTGTGCCGGCAGCGGGGGATCACCGTCAACCGGCTGGCCACCATCAGCGGCGTGACCCAGTCCACGGTCAATAACATCGTCAGCGGGCGCAACCACTCCGCCACCGTGGCCACTATCAAGAAGCTCTGCGACGGATTGGACATCACCCTGCGGGACTTCTTCGACGCGGCGGTCTTCGAGGACCTGGAACAGGAGGTCAAATGAGGAGGCTTTCCCCGGAAAGCCTCCTCTGAGACTGGAGAAAAAGGCTAACGCCTTTTCCGCCAAAGGGGTCTCGCTACGCTCTGCGCCTCGGCCCCTGGCGGGGCCTGCGACGCTCGCTCCGTGCAAAGTGTTTTTCCGACGTACACGCCGCCGGAAAAACGATTTGATTTTCTTCCGCCGCCTCCGGGCGGCGTACCCGCAAGGGGTAGGCCGCATCCGTATGGCAGCACAGCTGCCGACGGTTGCGCGCGAACTCTGCGAGGCTTTTTGATAAACTGTGAGGAGGCTTTCCCTGGAAAGCCTCCTCTTCTCACTGCTCTTACTGCTCCCGCTTAATATGGAACTTGGCGTCCTTGATGGTGAGGGTGCGCTGCTTCCGCCGCCCGGCGGCCAGGCGCTCCTTTACCTCCTTGCCTGTGGGGGTGACGGCCAGACCGCCCAGTGCCGTCTCCCGAAATTCCACCGGCAGGCGGCGGCCCACGTCTCCCATGGCGTCGATGACCTCGTCCACGGGGATGCGGCTCTCAATGCCCGCCAGGGCCATATCGGCGGCGGCGATGGCGTTCATGGCGCCGATGACGTTGCGCTTGATGCACGGCACCTCCACCAGTCCGGCCACCGGGTCGCACACCAGGCCCAGCAGGTTCTTCAGGGCCATGGCCACCGCGTGGCACACCTGCTCCGCCGAGCCGCCCCGCAGGCACACCAGGGCCCCCGCCGCCATAGCGGAGGCGGTGCCCACCTCCGCCTGGCACCCGCCGGAGGCCCCGGCGATGCAGGCCCGGTAGGCCACCACGGCTCCGATGCCGCTGGCCACCAGCAGGGCCTGGACCATCCGCTCCTCCGGGATGTTCTCCCGCCGCCACAGGGGGATGAGCACCGCGGGCATCACGCCGCAGGCCCCTGCGGTGGGGGCCGCCACGATCCGCCGCATACAGGCGTTGGATTCCCCCATAGCCAGGGCCTCGGCGATGACCTGGGCGGTAAAGTCCCCGCCGATGGTGCCGCCCCGGGCGGCATACTCCCGCATCTGCTCTCCCTGACCTCCCGCCAGGCCGCTGTGGCTCCGGCGCTGTCCGGCATAGGCGTCGGAGGCCTCCACCATGGCCCGCCAGGTCTTTGCCATCTTCTCCAGGGATTCCCGGGCCGTGACCCCCCGGTTTTCCATATCCGTCTCCAGGACGATCTGCCACATGGGCTTGCCCTCCCGTCGGGAGGCGGCCAGAATATCCTGCATGGCGTCCAGATTCATGGGTCAATCCTCCTTTTCGTAGTAGGTGACCTGCAAAATACCGGGCAGGGACCGGACAAGCTCCAGGATGGGCTCCGGCACCGGCTGGTCCGTCTCGATGACCATGAGGGCGCTGCCGCCCCTGGCGTCCCGGTGAAGGGTCATGCCTGCCACGTTCACCTTGGCCTGGGACAGGGCGTAGGTGACGTCGGCCACGTGGCCCCGGTCGTCCCGGTTGCGGACGATCAAGGTGGTGCTGTCTCCGGTGAAGCTCATCTCCACGCCGTCCAGCTTGTTGACCAGGATGCGGCCGCCGCCGGTGGAGCAGGCCTGCATCCGCAGGACGCCGCCGTGGGCCCCGGTCACCTCCATGAGAACGCTGTTGGGATGGGCGTCCCGCAGGTCGATCTCGTCGAAGGTGAAATTCAGGCCCCGGGCCGCCGCCAGGGCAAAGCTGTTGGGGATGTCCAGGTCGTCCGGGGCCATGCCCAGCAGCCCCGCCACCAGGGCCTTGTCCGTGCCGTGGCCCACGCCGGTCTCCGCGAAGGAGCCGTGAAGGTGGAGGGAGGCCTTTACCGGCCGGTCCCCCAGCAGGGTCCGGGCCATGCGGCCGATGCGCACCGCCCCGGCGGTGTGGGAGCTGGAGGGGCCCACCATAATGGGGCCCATGATGTCAAAAATGTCAATCATAGCCGGTTCCCTTTCCTACTGATTTGGTTCGCACCGGTATCATATCATACTTTTCTGATTAGTCAACGGATGCCGCCGGATTTTCCCACTTTTGCGATACTTTTGCGCAGCGAAGCTTGTTGCGCTTTTTCGCCGCGTCTGGTATGATGGGGGCAGGATCAGAATAGACGGCGGGATCCTGCCCGCCGGCAAGAAAGGGGAGCGCGCCATGTCCACGCTGCTGCTGCGAAATATCCGCTTCGCCGTCACCTGCGACGGGGCGGACCGCTGCCTGGAGGGGACCGACATCCTCTGCCGGGACGGCTTTATCCAAGAGATGGGGCCGGGCCTGGCCGCCCGGGCCGACGAGGTCGTCGACTGTACCGGGATGCTGTGCTATCCGGGCCTTGTGAACACCCACCACCACCTGTACCAGTGCTTCTCCCGGAACCTGCCCCAGGTGCAGGGGCTGGAGCTGTTCGACTGGCTTCGGGCCCTGTACGAGATCTGGAAGAACCTGGACCGGGAGGCGGTCCGCCTCTCCTCCCTCACCGCCATGGGGGAGATGATGAAGCACGGGTGCACCACCTGCTTCGACCACCACTACGTCTTCCACCGGGGCAGCGGGGACCTGCTGGGGGAGCAGTTCGCCGCCGGGGAGGCCCTGGGGATGCGGATGGTCTGCTCCCGGGGCAGCATGGATCTGAGCCGCAAGGACGGGGGCCTGCCCCCCGACAGCGTGGTCCAGTCCATCGACGAGATCCTCTCCGACAGTGTCCGGGCCATCGAGACCTACCACGACCCCCGGCCCGGCTCCATGCGCCAGGTGGTCCTGGCCCCCTGCTCCCCCTTCTCCGTCAGCGAGGACCTGCTGCGGGAGAGCGCCGGGCTGGCCCGGCAGTACCGCGTTCGCCTCCACACCCACCTGTGCGAAACAAAGGACGAGGAGCGGTACATGCTGGAGCGGGAGGGAATGCGGCCCCTGGCCTTTCTGGAGAAGCTGGAGTGGGTGGGGGAGGACGTCTGGTACGCCCACGGCATCCACTTCAACGATGAGGAGCTGCGGCTCCTGGCCCAGACTGGCACCGGCGTGGCCCACTGTCCCGCCAGCAACATGAAGCTGTCCTCCGGCGTGTGCCGTGTGCCGGACATGCTGGAGCTGGGGGTGCCCCTGGGGCTGGCCCTGGACGGCAGCGCCAGCAACGACGGCAACAGCCTGCTGGAGGAGCTGCGCGTGGCCTACCTCCTCCACCGCCTGACCTACAGCGGCCGTGCCCCCTCGGGCTACGACCTGCTGAAGATGGCCACCCGGGGCGGGGCCCGGCTCCTGGGCCGGACGGACATCGGCTCCCTGGAGGTGGGCAAGTGCGCGGATCTGTTCCTCATCGACAGCCGCCGCCTGGAGCTGGTGGGGGCCTGCTTCGACCCGAGGAACGTCCTGGCCACGGTGGGCGTCCGGGGGCCGGTGGACTACACCGTGGTCCACGGTCAGGTCACCGTCCGTCAGGGGCGGCTGGCCCGGCTGGACGAGGCGGAGCTGGCCGCCCGGGCCAATGACGCCTGCCGGCGGTATCTTGCCCGGAATGGCTGAGACATTTGCCCCGGTAGAAATTTCAGCATAACGAGGGAACGCAAGAAAACACAGGGGCGGGACCCTTTCTAAGGGTCCCGCCCCTGTGTCATATCCTATTGCGGCATAAAGCGGCTACTCGTCCAGCCACTCCCCGAAATACTGCTGAAACAGCGTCTGGCCCGCCGCCTCCAGGTCCCGGACATAGCCCTCGTAGGCCGCCAGCAGCCGCTCCCCCTCCTCCGTCAATGTGGCGCCGCCGCCGTGGCGGCCTCCGGCCCGGGACTGGAGGAGCTTGACCCCCAGCTGCCTCTCGGCGTTGCGCAGAATGGTCCAGGCCTTGGAGTAGGCCATGTCCATATCCATGGCCGCCGCCCGCAGGGAGCGCAGGGTGCGCACCCGCCGCAGCAGCATGGCCACGCCGGGGCCGAAGCACTTGCCCTCCCTGTAGAGCCGGGCGGTGATCACCGGGCGGAGGGGGGTGCAGCTGCTGTTTCCCATCTGTTCCAGTTCGTCCATATCCCGTCGATCCTCCCTCCATGTCTTGAAAAGGTCACGTTTGCCGGACAGATCATTCATACCGCCCCCGGGCCCTAAGCCTGCGGACCAGGAACAGGGTGGGCAGGCACATCAGGAGCGCCAGCGCCAGCAGGAAGTGGGGGAAGAGCCACGCCCCGGCCCCCTGGGCCAGGAGGCCGAACACCGGCGGGAGCAGCAGGATGCCGGTGTTGGCGGCGGCCATCTGGGTGCCCATGACGGCCTGGGACCGGTCCCTGCCGAAGTTCCGGGGCGTCAGGTAGATCAGGTTGGGGAACACCGGCCCGTTGCCCAGTCCTACCAGGAAGAGGCCGATGGCCGCAGCGGGGACGGGGAGGGGCAGGAGCAGCAGCAGGACCGCCGCCGCCACCACGCCCTGGCCTATCCCGATCAGCTGCCAGCTTCTGACCCGCCCTGCCGCCAGACCGGACAGGAACCGTCCCGCCGTCATGCCGATGTAGTATACTGTGATCATCCGGGCCGCCTCGTCGGGGGTCATGCCCTTGCCCTCCGTCAGAAAAGTGCCGCCCCAGTTGTTGCAGGTGTACTCAATGGCGCAGGAACCGATGAACACCAGCCAGACCAGCCGGATGGACGGGTCCCGGATCTGCTCCCTCAGGGAAACAGCGGCCGGACCGGCCTGGCCGGATGCCGGGTCGGCGGCGTTCCGTTTCCACAGGGGCAGAGAGGCGGCGGTGAGGAGAACGATAACGCCCTGGACGCCGGCCATCAGATGGTACCCGCCCCGCCAGCCCCCCGCCCCCGACAGGGTCAGGGACATGAGATAGGGGCTGAGGGTGACGCCGACGCCGTAGAAGCAGGAGATGAAGCTGGTGTGGGCCGCCTTGTAGTGGAGGGCCACATAGTTGTTCAGCGCCGCGTCGATAGTCCCGGCGCCCAGCCCCAGGGGGAGGGCCATCAGGCAGAGCCAGGGGAGGCTCCCGGCGCAGGAGAAGCCCAGCAGGGCCAGGGCCGTGGCCAGGGTGCTGGCCGCCGTGATGATCCCCGGCCCGAAGCGGGCGATCAGCCGGGCGCTCATTAGGCTGGAGGCCACCGTCCCGGCGGAGATCAGCACCGTGACGAAGCTGGCGTCCGCAACCTGCGCCCCCAGTGCGGGGCCCATGGCGGGCCAGGCCGTCCCGAACAGGGAGTCGGGGATGCCCAGGCCGATGAAGGCGATGTAGATGACAACAAGCAGTACCGTAGCCAAGGGAACTCCCCTTTCTTCCGGTGGCCGGCGCTACAGTACGGACCGGCCCCGGGGGATGAACTGGCCGTCGGGCCCCGCCAGCACTTGGCCCCGGTCCACCGCCAGGGTTCCCCGCAGGTACACTTGATGGATGGTCCCCCGGGCGGGGATGCCCTCGTAGGGGTCGTAGTCCACGTTCTGGATGTGGTCGGCGGCGGTGATGGCGCCCTCCGCCGCCGGGTCGTAGATCACAATGTCGGCGTCGCTGCCCGGGGCGATGACCCCCTTCCGGGGCCAGCAGCCGTAGAGCTTGGCGGCGTTCTCGCTGAGCAGGCGGCACATGGCGGCCTCGTCGATCCGCCCCGCCGCCACCCCGGCGGTGTAGAGGAGGACGCCCCGGTCCTCCACCCCCGGCAGGCCCCCGGGGATCTTGGTGAAGTCCTCCCGGCCCATGCGCTTCTGCTCCAGGGTGAAGGAGCAGTGGTCCGTGGCCACGGTCTGGATCTCGCCGCTTTTCAGGGCCTCCCACAGGGCATCCCGGTCCGCCGCCCCCCGGATGGGCGGGGCGCAGATGTACCGGGCGGCATCCAGGTAGTCCGCCGCGTCATAGACGCTCTCGTCCAGCAGCAGGTACTGGGGGCAGGTCTCCACGTACACCGTCTGTCCCCGGCGCCGGGCGGCGCGGACCTCCTCCAGCCCCTCCCGGGTGGACAGGTGGACGATGATGACGGGGACATCCGCCACCTGGGCGATCCGCAGCAGGCGGCTCACCGCCTCCGCCTCCAGAGGGGCGGGCCGGGTCCGGGGGTGGGAGGCAGGGCCCATGTGCCCGGCGGCCTTGGCCTCGGCAATGAGGGCGTCGATAACGGCGCTGTTCTCACAGTGGACCCCGGTGAGGCAGCCCAGCTCCCGCAGCCGCTTCAACGCCCGGTACAGGTCCCCCTCCGGGAGCATCATGGCCGGGTAGGTCATATACATCTTAAAGGTGGGGATGCCCTGGTCCACCATCTCCCCCATCTCCCGGGAGATGCCCTCGCTCCAGTCGTCGATGGTCATGTGGAAGCCGTAGTCGCAGGCGCAGCGGCCCGCCGCCTTCTCCCGCCACTTTGCCAGGCCGTAGGCCAGGGTCTCCCCCTTGTCCGGAGCGGCGTAGTCGATGACCGTGGTGGTGCCGCCCCGGAGGGCGGCCCGGCTGCCGGTGGCGAAGTCGTCGGCGGTGACGGTGCCCGCCACGGCCAGGTCGAAGTGGGTGTGGGCGTCGATGAAGCCGGGGAAGAGGAGCTTGCCGGCGCAGTCCACGATCTGTGCGCCGCTGGCGGACAGATTTGTCCCCACTGCGGAAATGGTCACGCCCTCCACCAGCACGTCCGCCGGCCGCGTCCCCTGACCCGACACCACTGTGCCGCCCTTGAACAGTGTGCGCATGATAGGAACCTCCTCGCGTTTTATTTTTCCTTAACAAAAGTATAGCACACTTTATGCTGTGTATCCAGAGGGGAGGTGGCAGAAAGTGGTTTTTTTGAAAAAAGATGTAAAATTTAGACTAGTCAAATAAAATATTATGCGCTATAATGAAGCGGAATGGAGGCGTAGAGGCGAACGCGTCCTGTGGACATCCGCCTGGTAACTGCCCCAACTATTACATTAGGAGGAAAACGTATGAGAAAGTGGAACAAGCTGCTTGCTCTGATGCTGGCGATGGCTATGGTCCTTGGTATGGCCACTACCGCTTTTGCAGCAGAGGATGACGCGGCGACGGCCGACGGAGGCGAGACCCCCGTCGAGGAGACGAACGAGGATGCGGCCGTTGACGAGACGACCCCTGCCGAGGGCGAGGAGACCGCTCCTGTGGAGGAGACCCCCGCTGAGGAGACCCCCGTCGAGGCTGGTTACACCGATGTGACCGAGGCCAACTGGTTCTATGAGGCCGTAACATATGTTACCGAGAACGGCCTGGTGGATGGTGAGACCGAGACCACCTTTGCCCCCAGCGCCGATATGACCCGCGCCGACATGATCGTGGCCCTGTACCGCATGGCCGGTTCCCCCGAGGTTACTGGCGAGAACCCCTTCACCGATGTGGCCGCGGACGCCGACTACTATGCCGCTGTGATCTGGGGCACCTCCAATGGGGTGATCAACGGTACCAGCGAGACCACCTTCTCCCCCGATGATTCCCTCCAGCGTCAGGCCTTTGCCACCATGCTGTACCGCTATGCTGAGCTGATGGCCGCTGATGAGACCACCGACGAGACCGCTCCCGCCGAGGAGGTCCCCGCTGAGGGTGAGACCACCGACGAGACCACTCCCGCCGACGACGCTGCCGCTGCTGACGAGGCCGCTCCCGCCGACGACGCTGCCGCCGCTGACGAGAC
>HHCFR05603__coassemble_487_pt1 | contig 38909 bp, 34 predicted proteins | sample HHCFR05603__metabat2_low_PE_030 | metagenome-assembled genome bin HHCFR05603 | reverse complement strand
ATTGCCCCCTTTGTGTCGTCGCGGGGGTGGGGTACATAGGGGAGGGACCCCATCGAAAGGGTCCCGCCCCTATGCGTGCTTTTGGGTACTTTTCTCACGAGAGAAAAGTACCTCGGGGTCCGGGGGCGAAGCCCCCGAAAAAATCAGATCAATGCTTCAACATAGGATCTGGCGTCAAAGGGCTGGAGATCGTCGATCCCCTCCCCCAGGCCCACAAACTTTACCGGCACCTGGAGGGCCTGGGCAATGGCGATGACGATGCCGCCCTTGGCGGTGCCGTCCAGCTTGGTGAGGACGATGCCGGTGAGGCCCGTGGTCTCCTGGAACTGCTTAGCCTGGATAAGGCCGTTCTGTCCGGTGGTGGCGTCCAGCACCAGCAGGGTCTCCAGGGCGGCCTCCGGCAGCTCCCGGTCGATGACCCGCTTCATCTTGGCCAGCTCCGCCATCAGGTGGCTCTTGTTGTGCAGCCGCCCGGCGGTGTCGCAGATGACCACATCCACGTGCCGGGCCTTGGCGGCCTGGAGGGCGTCAAAGAGCACGGCACTGGGGTCCGCCCCCTCGTGCTGGCGGATCAGCTCGCACTGGGCCCGGCCCGCCCAGATCTCCAGCTGGTCGGCGGCGGCGGCCCGGAAGGTGTCCCCGGCGCACAGCAGCACCCGCTTGCCCTGGCGGCGGAGCCGGTCCGCCAGCTTGCCGATGGAGGTGGTCTTCCCCACCCCGTTGACCCCGATGACCAGGATCACCGAGGGCTTGGTGCTGAGGTTCAGGGACTGGTCTCCCACTTGCAGCTTCTCCGCCAGGATCCTCCGCAGGCAGTCCTTGATGGCCTCCTGGCCGGAGAGACGCTCCGACACCATCTGCTGGCGGAGCTCCTCCACGGCGGCGGTGGCGGTCTCCACACCAACGTCCGCCATGATCAGCATCTCCTCCAGGTCCTCGAAGAAGGCGCTGTCCTCCTCGGAGATGGTATAAATGGAGAAAATGTCCGCCAGGGAGATCTTCTTCAGCCGCTGCCAGAAGCTGGGCTTCTTTTTCTCCGGCTCAGGCTCCGTCTCAGGTTCCGGCGCGGGGGTCTCGGGCTCCGCCCTCTCAGGCTGGGCTTCCTCCACAACGGCGGCCTCCTCTCGCGCGGCTTCCTCCGCCTCCTCCTGAAAAGCGTCCTCGCCGGAAGTCCCCTCCTCGGGCCGGACGTTCTCGGCTTCCACCGCCTCGTCCGTCTCAGATTCGGACTCCTGGGCCTGAAGCTCCTCCAGGGCGGCCTCGTCCTCCCGCTCCTTTTTCTCCTTGCCTTTGAACCAGTTCCAAAAAGCCATACAAAACTCCTATCCTGCCGCCATGCGCGGCACAACTAAAATAATCTATCAAAAATACGCCACTCGGCGCGGGGGCCTCACTTGATCCTCAGCTCCTTCGCCACGTCGTTCATATTGATGGTCAGCATCTTACTGACGCCCTCCTCCTGCATGGTCACGCCGTAGAGGATGTCCGCCTCCTCCATGGTGCCCCGCCGGTGGGTGATGACGATGAACTGGGTCTTGTCGGCGATGGAGCGCATGTAGCGGGCGAAGCGGACCACGTTGGCGTCGTCCAGGGAGGCGTCGATCTCGTCCATAACGCAGAAGGGCGTAGGGTGGACCTTCAAAATGGCGAAGTACAGGGCGATGGCCACCACCGCCTTCTCCCCGCCGGAGAGGGGCTCCAGGGACTTCATGGCCTTCCCCGGCGGCTGGGCCTTGATGTTGATGCCGCAGTCCAGCACATGCTCCGGGTCCTCCAGCTCCAGCCTGGCCTGGCCTCCGCCGAAGAGGTCCCGGAAGGTGTCCCGGAAGGCCTCGTCGATGAGCTTGAACTGCCGGGCGAAGATACCGGTCATCTCCCGGGTCAGATCCTCGATGACCCCCACCAGCTCCCCCTTGGCCTTCTCCACGTCGTCCCGCTGGCCGGTGAGGTAGGTGTAGCGGGTGTTGATCCGGTCGAAGTCCTCGATGGCCTCCAGGTTCACGTTGCCAAGGCCCCCGATCTCCCGCTTCAGCTCGTTGATGCGGCGGTTGGCCTTTGGCACGCTCTCCAGCTCGATGCGCTGGGCCATGGCGGCGGAGTGACTGAGCTCGTAGGTCTCCCAGAGCTTGTCCAATATCTGCTTCTCCTCCCACTGGCCGGCGGAGAGCTTCTGCTCCAGGCGGGCCACCTCCCGCTCCGCGGCCAGGACGGCGTCGTTGCAGGACTTGATTCTGGCGCCCATGGCGCTCCGCTCCTGCTCCAGCAGGAGCTTTGCCTCCCGGAGGGCCGTCAGGCGGTCCTGGCAGCCCTTGCCCCGCAGCCGCAGGGAGGCCGCCGCCTCGGTCCGCCTGTCGATCTCCCCCTCCGTGGCCTCGATGGCGGAGCGGTACTCCTCCAGCCGGCGCTGGCGGGTCAGGCGGTCCCCCTCCATGTCCCGGCAGACCTGCTCCATGTCCGCCAGGGCCTTGGCGGTGGCCTCTTTTTCGGCGGCCAGGGCGGAGAGCTCCTCCTTCCGGGCGCTGACGTCCTCGCTGAGCTTTCCGGAGAGGGCCAGCAGATCCGTCTGGCCTGCCAGCTTCTCCTCCACCTGGGCCCGGAGGGCGGCGGCCTCGGCGTCCTGCCGGGCAATCTCCCCGCCGGTCTCCTCCATCTGCCGGCGGCTGTCCGCCACGCGCTGGTCCAGGGCCTGGCGCTCCCCCTCCAGGCTCTCCCGGCTCCGCTCCAGGCTCTCCAGGGTGGACCGGTAGTGGTCCACCTGGCCCTGGAGCTTCAGCACTGCGTCCTGGGCGGTCCGGCGCTGGCCCTCGGCCACCTCCATCTCGTACCGGGCGGCGGCCAGCTCCCGGGCGGCCTCCTCCTTCTCCCTCTGGGCGGCGGCCGACTTCTCCTCCAGGGTCCCCTGCTTCTTCCGCAGGCTCTCCAGCTCGTTGGCCCGGGAGAGAATGCCCGCCGAGCGGGACACGCTGCCGCCGGTCATGGAGCCGCCCCGGTTGATGACCTGCCCGTCCAGGGTGACGATGCGGAAGCGGTTCTGGTATTTTCTCGCCATGGCGATGCCGCAGTCCAGGTCCTCCACCACCACGGTGCGGCCCAGCAGATTGCGGAAAATGCCCTCGTATTTGCTGTCGTAGCGGATGAGCCGGGAGGCGACGCCCACGAAGCCGAACTCGCTCTCCACCCCTCGCTCCCGCAGCTCCTCGCCCCGGATGGCGGTGAGGGGCAGGAAAGTGGCCCGGCCGCCGTCCCGCTGCTTGAGGAACTGGATGGCGCTCTTGGCGTCCTCCTCCCGGTCCACCACAATGTTCTGCAGGCCGGCCCCCAGGGCGATCTCCAGGGCCACGGCGCAGCGGCCCTCCACCTTCATCAGGTTCGCCACCGGGCCGTGGACGCCCCGGAGGGTGTTCCGCTCCGCGGCCTGCATCACCACCCGCACGGCCTTGTTGAAGCCCTCGTACTCCTTCTCCATCTCCGTGAGGAGACGGATCCGGGAATTCAGGTCGTTCCGCTCCATGGTCAGCTGGAGGTGGGCCTCGTTGGCGGCCTTCTCCCGCTTCTGGCGGCTCTCCATCCGCAGGGTGTGGCCCTGGATGACGTTGTCCGCGGCGGCGGCCTCGTCCTGAGCCTCCTCCAGCTGCCGCTCCACAGCGCGGCGGTCCCGCCGGGCTGTGTCGTACTGGGCCTCCAGGCTCTCCAGCTCCTGATCCACCGCCCTCCGGCGCTCCTCCATCTGCTCCACGGCGGCGGTCAGGGCGGAGAGCCGGGCCCGTCCGTCGGCGGCGGCGGACACCGCCAAAGTCTCCCGGGCCCGGAGGCCCTGGGCCTCCTCTCCGGCGCTGCCCGCGCTCCGGGACGCCTCTCTCGCCTGCTCCAGCAGGGCCTCCAGCTCCCGCTCCAGGCCGCCGGCCCTGCCGGCGATGGCCTCGATACGGCGGCTCTGATCCGCCATCTGCTCCCGGATGGACTGGCTTCGGCTGTCCTGGTCCGCCATCTCCCGCTCCAGCATGTCGATGGAGGAGCGGTTGTGCTGGATGGCGCCCCGGAGCACCGCCGCGGCGCTGTCCTCGTCGGCGGCCCGGGCCTCTAATTCGGACGCCTCCTCCCGGACCCGCTCCTGCTCCAGGTCGTTGTCCTGGAGCTTCCCGGCGAAGGCCTCGTTCTCACTGTAGAGCCGCTCCAGCTCCCCGTTGGCCCGGTCGTTCTCCGCCCGGGCGGCGGCGCAGTCCGCCTGGAGCTTGATGGTTCCCGCCCGAATCTCCTCCAGCTTGTCCAGCCACACGGAGATCTCCAGCAGCCGCAGCTCGTCCCGGAGGATCAGGAACCGCTTCGCCCGCTCCGCCTGCTCCCGCAGGGGCTCCACCTGGAGCTCCAGCTCGGCGATGCGGTCGTTGATCCGCACCAGGTTCTCCTCCGTCCGCTCCAGGCGGCGCTCGGTCTCCTCCTTCCGGTGGCGGTACTTGCTGATGCCCGCCGCCTCCTCGAAGATCTCCCGGCGGTCGGCGCTGCGGGTGGAGAGGATCTCGTCGATGCGGCCCTGGCCGATGATGGCGTAGCCCTCCCGGCCCAGGCCCGTGTCCATGAACAGCTCGTTGACGTCCTTGAGACGCACGGACTGCTTGTTGATATAGTATTCGCTCTCGCCGCTGCGGTAGTAGCGGCGGGTGACCATGACCTCGCTGGCGTCGATGGCGGGGAAGATGTGCTCCGTGTTGTCCAGCACCAGCGTCACCTGGGCGAAGCCCACGGGGCCACGCTTCTCCGTGCCGCCGAAGATCACGTCCTCCATCTTCCTGCCCCGGAGGCTCTTGACGGACTGCTCCCCCATGACCCAGCAGATGGCGTCGGAGATGTTGGACTTTCCGGAGCCGTTGGGCCCCACCACGGCGGTGATATCCTCCCCGAAGCGGAGGACCGTCTTGTCGGGGAAGGATTTGAAGCCCTGGATCTCCAGCGCGCGCAGGTACATAAGCACACCTCTTTTTGTCGTGGGATATCTGTCTCCAGCGCGGCACGCCGTTCGTACCGCCCAAAAAATTCTGACATAGCAGTTTATTGTATCACGCCGTAGTGCATATTTCAAGCCGCAAACCGCCCTAAATTGGCCAAAAAGCTCCCTCAGGGCACTGACAATCCCATGACAAACAAACCGGCGGCGCTCCCGCCCACAGGCGGAAGCGCCGCTTTGTCCCACAGATTTGCCGCCGGCTCCCCTGCTCCGGAAGCCGCCGGGCTCACAGCGTCCGCAGGGCGGCCTCCAGGGCGGTCTTCTGGCTGGTGCCCTGGTCCTTCATCTTGATAACCCTAGCGGGGCAGCCCGCCACCACGGCGTTCTCCGGCACATCCTGGATCACCACGGCCCCGGCGGCCACCACGGCCCCCCGGCCCACCCGGACGCCCTCGATGACCACGGCGTTGGCCCCCACCAGCACGCCGTCCTCGACGACCACCGGGGTGGCGCTGGCGGGCTCGATGACCCCGGCCAGGACGGCCCCGGCGCCGATGTGGCAGTTCCTGCCCACGGTGGCCCGGCCACCCAGGACGGCGCCCATGTCGATCATGGTGCCCTCGCCCACCACCGCGCCGATGTTGAGGATGGCCCCCATCATGACCACAGCGTTGTCCCCGATGGACACCTGCTCCCGGATGATGGCGCCGGGCTCGATCCGGGCGTTCACCCCCTTCAGATCCAGCAGGGGGATGGCGCTGTTGCGCCGGTCGTTTTCCACGACGATGTCGGCGATGGCCCCGGCGTTCTCCGCCAGGATGGGGCCCAGCTCCCGCCAGTCCCCGAACACCACCTTGCTCCGGCCTTCGCCGAAGACGGTGGCGGAGCCGTAGTCGATGTCGGCGAGCTCGTTGACGTAGACCTTCACCGGCGTCTTCTTCTCGGCGGCGGCGATATATGCAATGATCTCCTGGGCGTTCATCATGGGTTCTGACCTCCAAATAAAATATCCTGCAATTCATACCGGCCTTTGGGCATCCGGCAGAGCTTCCGGGCCATGTGCAGGGCCCCGTTGACGAAGATCTGCCGGGACGCGGCCCGGTGGGTGATCTCAAGGACCTCGTCGGGGCCGAAAAAGCTGACGGTGTGGGTCCCGGCCTCGGTGCCGCCCCGGAGGGAGTGGACGCCGATCTCCCGTGGGTCCCGCCTGCCGCACATGCCCTGGCGGCCGTAGACCGGGGTCAGCTCCCCCCTGGGGTCGATGGCCTCCAGTAAAAGCTTGGCGGTGCCGCTGGGGGCGTCGGCCTTCTGGTTGTGGTGGGTCTCCACGATCTCGATGTCGAAGTCCGGCCGCAGCACGCCGCTGATCTCCTCCAGCACCCGGCGGAACACCGCCACGCCCACGGAGAAGTTGGCGCTGTGGAGCACCGGGGCGTACCGCCCCAGGTCGGTGAACGCCGCCATCCCCTCCGCCGGGATGCCGGTGGTGCCGGAGAGGAGGGGGGTGCCGGTGCGGCGGATATAATTCGCCAGCCGGGGCAGGACGGCGGGGGCGGAGAAGTCCACGGCCACGTCGGCCACCCGGCCCAGGGCGTCCAGCTCCCCGGTGTTGGAGGCGCGGACCACGCCGGCGATCTGGTCCCCGGCGGCCAGGGCGGTCTGCTCGATGAGACGGCCCATGCGGCCGTAGCCGATCAGCAGGATCTTCATGCCAGCAGCCCCGCTTCCTCCAGCAGACCCCGGAGGGCGGCCTGGTGGCTCTCGCTCATGTCCCACAGGGGCATCCGGAAGGGCCCCACGTCCCTCCCCATCATGTTCAGGGCAGTCTTGACGGGGATGGGGTTCACCTCCATGAACAGGCCGTTCATCAAATCCAGATACCGCAGGGCTGTTGCCCGGGCCTCCGCCTGCCGCCCCTCCAGGTAGTCCATGACCATCTGGTGGCACTCCCGGGGCATGATGTTGGCCCACACGGAGATGACGCCGCTGCCGCCGATGGACAGCAGGGGCAGGGTGATGTCGTCGTTGCCGGACCAGAGGGCGAAGTCGGGCCCCACGCAGTGGGCGATCCTCATGGCGTAGGACATGTCGCCGCTGGCCTCCTTGATGCCGCAGATGTTGGGGTGCTTCGCCAGCCGCTCCACGGTCTCCGGGGCGATGGCGCAGCCGGTGCGGCCGGGGACGTTATAGAGGATGGAGGGGATGGTCACCGCGTCGGCCACGGCGGCGAAGTGGCGGTACATGCCCTCCTGGTTGGCCTTGTTGTAGTAGGGGGTGATGAGCAGCAGGCCGTCAGCCCCCAGCTCCTGGGCCCGCAGGCTCTTCTCCACCATGGTCTGGGTGCAGTTGGAGCCAGTGCCGGCGATGACCGGGACACGGCCCGCGGCAGAGGCCACCACGCAGCGGAGGGTGTCGTCGTCCTCCTCGTGGGTCATGGTGGAGCTCTCCCCGGTGGTGCCCAGGGTCAAAATGGCGTCGGTGCCGCTGGCGATGTGCCACTCCACCAGCTCCCGCAGCTTCTCGAAGTTCACGGAGCCGTCGGCGTGGAAGGGGGTGACCAGGGCCACGATGGAGCCCCTCAGATGTCGGATGTCCATAGCATGTTCCTCCTGAAAAATAGTGTGGACGATGTCGGCTCCGCCGGCTTTTCCCAAAAGAAAAAGCCGGCAGGCGCTCCTGCCGACTCTGGGCGAGGGCTCCCCTCGCCGTCGTAAGCGGATAGCGCAACCACGGGATCTCCCGTGGACAGTGGCGGGGATGTTCTCCCCGTCCCCACCCCGGACCCACGCCTGGCCCCGGAGTTCGGCGGACTTGCCTCCCCCGCGCTCCCAGCCTGCCGGCTCCCGCGGCTTCATCGCCTCCGCAACCTCTATCGTACTGCTTATTAAGATACCACAAAAAAACGGCCTTGACAAGGGGGATCTTTCCAGAAAAGTATGCGGATGGTGCTGATAATACCGGGCACTCAGTCCTTCTTCTCCTCCCGCTGGAACTCCAGGATGTCCCCGGGCTGGCAGTCCAGCACGTCGCAGATGGCCTCCAGGGTGGAGAAGCGGATGGCACTGATCTTCCCCGTCTTGATCTTGGAGAGGTTGACGTTGGAGATGCCCACCTGCTCCGCCAGATGGTTGAGGGAGATCTTCCTGTCCGCCATGACCCGGTCCAGGCGCAAAATGATCGGCATGCTCTCCCCCCTCTTACAGCGTCTCGTCCGCCTGGGTCTGCAGCACCACGCCGTACTGGAAGACCAGCGCCAGGATATAGGCGATGACGGCCATCGGGTAAAAGATCATCCCCACATCCGTGTTGAAAATCGTGCGACCCACGACACGCTGCTGGCACCAAATCGAAAATTTACAAACTGGCTCGGAGAGCAGCAGCGCCAGGGCCAGCAGCTTGAGCCAGCGGACGTTCTTCATCAGAAACGGGGTCTCCTCCGTCCAGATGGAGCGGAGCAGGGCGGCGGCAAAGACACCCACAATGTCAACGCACGCCAAGAAAATGGACATGACAACATAATCTGAGCCAATCACATCCGCGGAACTATAATTTTTGATCGTAAGCATAAACACGATCCAGTAGAACGTATAGCCCAGGAAGAAAAACACCGTGATGACAAAAATGATCTTCGCCCACTTTTGCAGCTTGTTCAGATCCTTCATCGGGGAGCGCCTCCTTTCCTCTCTGCCCTCAGTATAGCAACAGGTTGTATGTTTGTCAACTATATTTTTACGTAAAACATTAAAAATTTATCAAAAAAGATGGCCCGGCGGCAGATGCCGCCGGGCCATGCCCAGTTAGCTCGTCTCCGATTCCCCGCCGCCGGGCGGGGAGAACCGCTCCACCAGCGCCCGCAGCTCCGGGTCGTTCCGGACAAATTCCATGTCCGGGTCGGTGAGGAGGGCGGCGGCCATGCCGGCGGCCAGGGGCGCGCCCACGCTCTTGGCCCCGTCCGGGGTCAGGTGGGGGTAGAGGAAGCCTCCGTCCCAGGTCTGCTCCAGGCCCTCCAGCAGCTCCCGGGCGGCGGCGAGGACCATGTCCCGGTCCCGCCGGGCGGTCCCCTCCATGAGGGCCCCCACCGGGGCGGTGCCGGGGATCAGGTGGTAGCGCTCCACCGTCTCCCGGATGAGGACCGCCAGCCTTTCGCTGTCCTCCCCCCGGCCCTCCTGGATAGCCAGCTCCTGGAGGCTGACCAGGGCGGTGTAGAGGTCCGTGGCGGCGTGGAGGGCCTGGGTCTCGTAGATCTCCGCGGCCTTGTCCAGCTCGCCCCGCCTCCGGGCCAGGCCGGCCTGGAAGCCCTTTTTCTCCGGCCAGCGGTCGCTGAGGCGGTCCAGGAGCCTCTCCGCCTCCTCCAGCTCCTCCCGCTTCATGCACCGGCCGATGACCATGTGGAGGGCCTGGTCCCGGATGTCCCGGTCGGCGCTCTCCGCCAGCTTCCGGTAGATCTCTTCCAGCTTCTCCTGGTAGGGCTCGGGGCGCTCCACCACCAGGGTGAAGAGGGCGCCGTCCAGGGTCAGGCCCAGGTTCAAGGCCAGCTTCTCGCTACCGGGCCACTGCCGCAGCCGGTCCATCCCCCACCGGAAGGCGGCGTCGTACCCCTCCCGCCCGGCGAGCTCGTAGGCCTCGCCGGTCATGTCGGCGATCTCCTGGTCCGTCAGCTCCCCCCGGAAGGAGAGCAGGTCGTTCAGGTCGGTGTCCAGCAGCCGGGCCAGAGGGGCCAGCAGGGCGATGTCCGGGCAGCTGGCGGCGTTCTCCCACTTGTTCACCGCCGTGGCCGTCACCCCCAGGGCCTGGGCCACCTGCTCCTGGGTCATTCCCCGTGCCCGGCGCAGAGCGCGGATCTTCTCACTGAGCTCCATATCGTCGTCTCCTTTTCTGAGTGTCCCTCCGGAGGACTGTCTCCATCTTACCAGAGGGACCGGCGGGAGACAAGGGAGCCGTTCTCAGCTTTCCGAATGGAAAACGTGAGCAGCGCTCACATTTCGGGAACGCAGAAACGGCGGAGCGGGCCTTATGCCCGCTCCGCCGAAACGCTATGTCACCGGACGCCCTCCACCCAGATGACCGGGTAGGGCCCCGCCGGGCGGTAGCCCAGCTTCTCCGCCAGGGCAAGGCTCCGCATGTCCTGGGCGTCCCAGCTGGGGTAGAGCCCCCGGTCCAGGCAGGCCAGGATCAGCGCCGCCCCGCAGGCCTTTGCAAGCCCCCGGCGGCGGTGGTCCTCCCGGGTCTCGATCTGGATCTCGATGCCGCCGCTGTACACGCTGTAGGAAGCGGCCCCGGCCACGGGGACCCCCTCCCACAGGGCCGCGATGCCCATGCCCCGCCGGGCGAAGTCCGCCGGGGCGTCGAAGTTGGAGCAGAAGTCCCGGCTCCAGGGTTCCGCCAGCAGGGCGGGGACCATGGCCTCGTCCATGGGGCGGAGGACGTAGCCCGGGGGCAGGGCCTCGATGAAGCCCGCCAGCCGCCGCCGGTCAAAGGACGACGGGTCCTTCGCCGTGGCGTAGCGGGTCTGCCGGACGGCCCGGGGTCCATAGACCTCCTCCACCAGCCGGTACCAATCCTCCTCCCGGGCGGTAACGATGGGTGCCTCCAGGGTCTCCGCCAGGGCCCGGTCCGGTTTCCCGGCCAGGAAGCAGAAGTCCCCCAGGGTGATCCGCCCGGCGCTGCCGTCCCCGTTCCACTCCAGGCGGCCCATGACCCCCTGGAGGGCGGACCAGATCAGCGTCTCCTCCCAGCCGTCGAAGAGGGCGGCGGCCCTATCTTTGTCCGTCATCGTCCACCGCCCTCCAAAATTCCTCCCGGGTGTACAGCAGGTTCACCGCCTCCAGCATGGCGTTGGCGGTCATGCGCTCCGGCAGGCCCAGCTTCTTCAACAGGGTCTCCCGCCGCTGGGCGCTGTCCGCCCCGCCGGTGAGGCCCAGCTCGTAGAAGTCCGCCTTGGTGATGGGGCGGCGGTCCGCCTCCGCCGCCCCGCCGTCCTCGGAGAAGGTGGCCCCCGCCCGCTCCAGGGCGGTGAGGAGCACCTGGGGGGACATACCCTCCACCCCCAGCTTCCCCTCCCGCCCCGGGGCGGCCTTCCGCCGCTCCTTGCCGTAGACGTCGGGGATGTAGGCCTGCTTGAGCTGGCTTTTGGGGATGGCCCCCTTGAGGAAATTGCGGATGACGAACCCGGCCCCGTCGCTGTCGGTGAGGAGGATCAGGCCCCGCTCCGCCGCCAGACGGCGGAGGAGGGCCAGCCGCTCCCGGTCCTTGAACACGCCGAAGCCCCCGGTCTCCACCACCGTGGCGTCCACCACCTGCTTGACGGCATTCTTGTCGTAGCGGCCCTCCACCACGATGACCTCCCGGATGTGACGCCTCATCTCCGCCCCTCCTGGGCCAGCTCCATGAGCAGCAGCTTCAGCTCGTCGGCCCCGTCCACCCCGGCCACACTCTTGATCCGCAGGTCCGTCTCGTAGCACCGGCGCACCGCGTTGGCGCACCACTGGCGGCTGACCCGCTTGGCGTTGTCCAGCAGCAGCCGGGCGGGGTAGTCCGAGCGCATGTTCCAACGCTCCATGAGCCAGAACTTGTCCCGGCCCGTGTCCAGGGCGATGCGGGCGGTGTGGAGCTTCCGCAGCTCCTTGCCGATGAGGGCCAGGATCATGAAGGGCTCCTCCTGGAGCTTCAAGAGGGACCCCAGGACCTGGGCGGCCTTGTCGAAGTCCCCCCGGGACACCGCCCCGGTCATCTCGAAAACCTGGGCCTCCAGCACCGGGGCGGCCACCGCGTCCACGTCCGCCTTGGTGATCCGCTCCCCCCTGGCGTAGGCGGCGATCTTCCCGATCTCCGGGATCAGACCGTTCATCAGGCTGCCGCAGGTGAAGATCAGGTGCTCCGCCGTGGGAACGTCGATGGTGTGGCCGGTGGCCTTGAACCGCCGGGAGACCCACTTGAGGATCTCCCCCTGGCTCTGCTCCCTGAACTCCACCGCCTGGGCGTGCTTGTCCAGGGCGGCGTAGAGCTTCTTGTAGGTCTTGTTGGGCTTGTACTCGATCTGGTCGTAGACCAGCACCAGGCAGCAGTAGTCGGGGAAGTCCTCCAGCAGGGCAATGAGGGCGTTCCGCTGGTCCTCCGGCAGCTTGTACACGTCCCAGTCCGTCACCTGGATCATGGTCCGCTCCGCCATCATGGGCATGGCCTCCGCCGCCTCCGTCAGGGCCTGGACCGTCAGGGACTTGCCCTCCAGGCGGTGGTAGTTGAACTCCTCGAACCCCGCCGGCACCAGCGTCTTCCGCAGCTCCGAGAGGTAGAACTCCCGCAGGTAGCTCTCCTCCCCGTAAAAAATGTAGACCGTCCCCAGGGTCCCGGCGGCCAGGTCCCCGCGAAAGGTATCATAGGCGGCGTTGCCGCCGGTTTTCTTCTTCACAGCCATGTGGGCTCCTTCTCCGCCCTTCGGGCGGTCAGTTGTTGTGGACCCGGATCAGGATGTTCCCCTGGAGGTCCGTGCGGTAGAGGGTCATGCCCCGGCGGGCCATGCGGTCCATGGTCTCCGGGGCCGGGTGGCCGTAGGTGTTCTGCCCCACGCTGATGACGCCGATCTCCGGCGTCACCGCCTCCAGCAGGGCCTTGCCGGTGGAGTAGCGGCTGCCGTGGTGGCCCACCAGCAGGACCTCGATGTCCGGCAGGCCGTACCCCTCCACCAGCAGCTCCTCGGTGCTCTCCCCCATATCCCCGGTGATGAGCGCGTCGAAGTCCCCGGCGGTACACAGGGCGGTGAGGCCCTCCTCGTTGGTGTCCCCCGCCGCCAGGGGCGGGAACAGGGTCAGCGCCGCCGCCCCCAGCTCCGCGGTCTCAACCGTCTCCACGTACCGCACCGGCACGCCGTACCGTGCCGCCAGGGCCAGCACCTCCGCCTGGAGGGCCCCCTGGTCCTCGCTGTCCCCCAGCTGGGGCAGGTACAGCAGCCCTACCTCCACCCGGGAGAGGAGCTCGTCCAGGCCCCCGGCGTGGTCCTCGTGGTAGTGGGTCAGGGCCACGCAGTCCAGCCTGTCCCAGCCGTAGACCGCCATGGCGTCGGCCACCGCGCCTCCGGCGCCCCGGGGCGCGTAGTGGCTGCCGCAGTCCACCAGGGCCACGGACCCGTGGGAGGCTAAGAGGGTGGCCGCCCCCTGGCCCACGTCTACGGTCAGCACCGTCAATCTATCGTTTCGGACGGTGAGCACCGGCAGGGACCAGGCGGCCAGGAACCCCGCCACGGACAGCACGCCGGCAACCAGCCACTTCCGTCCCCCGTCCCGGGTGAACCAGCACAGCCCCAGCAGCAGGTAGCAGAACCCCAGCCACAGCGGCATGGCCAGGCTGGAGAGGTAGGCGGCGTGGCCGGGGAGGCCGGCGGCGAAGTCCGCCGCCCACAGCACGTACTCCGCCATGACCTCCGGGACCGCCGCCAGGGGCGCCAGGAAGGGCAGGGGGATGGACAGGGTCACCACCAGGAAGGCTCCGGCGAAGAGGAACGGGGCGATCCACAGCACCATCAGGTTGGTCAGGGGCGCCACCAGGGACAGATAGCCGAAGTACAGGGCGCACAGCGGCGCCGTCAGTACGAAGGACCCCACGCTGGCGGAGACGCTGGAGGCCAGGAAGGACCACACAGCCCTCAGGGCCCGCCCCTCCGGCCGCCACAGCCGCCAGAGAGCTCCCTGGACCCGGGGCGTCACCAGCATGAGGCCCATGACCGCGGCGAAGGAGAGCTGGAAGCTGATGGAGGCGATGGCGAAGGGGTTGGCCAGCAGGATCACCAGAGCGGCCCCCGCCAGGGAGGTGGGGCCGTCCCCCTCCCGCTCCAGCAGGGGCGCGAAGAGCAGGAAGCCCGACATGACGCAGGAGCGGACCACCGAGGGCGTGCCGCCCACCAGGAGCATGTACAGCAGGAGCACCGGGTACCCCACCAGGGCCGCCAGCCGCTGTCGGCGGCCCAGCAGCAGCCCCAGCAGGCTGATGAGAAAGCCGCAGTGGAGGCCGGAGACGGCGATGATGTGCATGAGCCCCGCCTCCTCCAGGTCGCTGACCGTGTCCTCCTCCAGCCCCTCCCGCTCCCCGGTGAGAAGGGCGGAGATGAAGCCGGCGGCAGGCTGGTCAAAGAGGGCGGCGATCTGGCCTTCCAGCCGGGCGGCCAGACGCTGGGGCAGATACCGCAGGGAGCCGGCCCGGCCCCAGGAGACCGTCTCCGGCCCCTGGTTGTACAGCCGGGTAAAGACGCCCCTGGCGGTGTAGTAGGTGCTCGCCTCCCCGCCCATCTCCAGGGCGCTGTAGTACCGGACCGGGGCCGTGATCCGCTGCCCCGGCTCCAGGTCCAGGAGGGAGGCGTCCCCGTAGTAGACCACCTGGCCCATGAGGCCGCCGTCGATCAGACGGACGGTGGCCCGGGCGCCGTAGTCCGTCTCCTCCGGCCAGTCCGCCAGCTCCACCGTGACGGTCTCCTCCGTCCCCACCCGGGCCTCCGCCGGGGTGAGGAACAGGGCGGAGTAGGCGGCAAACCACAAGATCCCCGCCGCCAGGCCGAAGGCCAGCAGGCGGACGATCCGCCGCCGCTCCCGCCACAGAGAGGACAGGCCCAGACCCAGGAGCAGCGCCGCCGCCCCGGCCCAGGCCTGCCACGCCGCCGGCAGAAGGTACTGGCACAGCCCCGTGCCGCCGGCAAAGGCCAGGGCGAACCACATCAGCTTCCGCATGGCCCCTACCTCACCGGCTCACGTCGGTCAGAGAGGCCCAGAAGATAGTCCGTGCTGACGCCATAGAGGGCCGCCAAGCGGATCAGCGCCCAGACCGGGATCTCCCGCTCCCCGCTCTCATACCGGCGGTACACGCCCCGCTTCATGTGGAGATACTCCGCCACCTGGGCCTGGGTCTTGTCGCTGTCCTCCCGCAAATCCCGTATCCTTGGAAACGTCACAGACATCACCTCAGCTGAATGTTACCATTCGGTATCATTCAGTTTCGGATATGTCATCATACGGTGACATTATAGCAAATGTTTTCCTGATTTACCAGAGGCATTCTATCCATAAGCAGAACTGCCGCCGGAAAACCGGCGGCAGTTCTGTTTCATTCTTTCACTTCAGGGCAGCTCTACTCCTCCAGCAGGATGCCCAGCTCCCGGAGGGCCTGCCGCGCCCTCTGGAAGGCGGCCTCGTCGGGGCAGGACAGGGTGTGGAGGTGGATACCCTCGGTGAGTTCCGACAGGGGCAGGGCCTCCGACTGGCGGCTGCGGGAGAGGAATTGGCCCACCTCGTAGCGGTTGGAGATCTGCAGGGGGCCGGTGAGCTGGCCGTAGAGGGGGTGCTCCACGATCACGTCCAGCACCGTGCAGCCCTGGTCCACCATGGCGTTGAGCTCCGCCTCGATACCGTCCTCGCCGTGGCGCACCGCCAGGCGGCGGACCAGCCCGGAGGCGGCGGGGAGGATGACGTAGCCCCGTGGGGTGGCGGAGATGTCCGCGCCCCCGGCCCGGAGCAGGGCCACGTCCCCCACCACGATCTGGCGGCTGACGCCGAAGCGCCGGGCCAGGGCTGCGGCACTGACGGGCTGGTCGGCGCGGGCCAGGGTGTCCAGAATGGCGCGGCGGCGCTCCTCGGTGGTCATGGTAACCCACTCCTTTCCAGGGCGAAATCATGTTCTTCCCTATTGTAGCACGGCGGGGCCGCCGCCGCAAGGACCGGAAAGCCGTTCTTCGACCTTCCGCCACCTCCCAGGCAGCAAAACAGGGAGCCTGAGGTCTTTCCCCAGGCTCCCTGTGGTTTTCAGTATCCGCTACTTCTCCTCCAGCAGCTTGGTGAGCTCCGCCATGAAGGTGTGGATGTCCTTGAACTGCCGGTAGACGGAGGCGAAGCGGACGTAGGCCACCTCGTCCACCTCCCGGAGCTTGTCCATGACCTGCTCCCCCACCATGTCGGTGGTGATCTCCCGCTCCAGGTTGTTCTGGAGGTTCTGCTCGATCTCGTCGGTGATCTTCTCCAGCCTGGCCAGAGGGACTGTCCGCTTCTCGCAGGCCCGGATCATACTGTGGAGGATCTTGCTGCGGTCAAAGCTCTGGCGGCTGCCGTCCTTCTTGATGACCACCATGGGCAGAGACTCCATGGTCTCGTAGGTGGTGAACCGCCTCTCACAGGCCAGGCACTCCCGGCGGCGGCGGATGCTGCTGCCCTCGTCGGCGGGGCGGCTGTCCACCACTCTGCTCTCTTTATAACCGCAATAGGGACACTTCATCGCACAGCTCCTCCTATTCTATCCAAAGCAGGTATGATTTTGTCTCAGTATACCACACCTTCCAAGCAAATGGTAGCTGTTATGTAAATTTTCTTATTGATGCCAAAACCTGCGCCTCATGGCGGCAGAGGTTCTTCCCCGCCGTCAAAGGCATACACCGCGCAGGCCATCCCCTCCACCTCTCGGACACGGGCCAGGCAGAAGAGGATCTCCAGGGGGAAGGGCTTCCCCGCCTCCAGGGGCAGGGCCAGGATCAGTCGGTCCCCCTCCCGCCGCCACCAGGCCCGGCGGCAGGCGGCCAGGCGGCTGCGGAGGAAGGGGGATTGAAAGAGCCGGTCCGGCTCCTCCGTCTCCCGCCAGGCCTCCTCCCCGAAGCGGAAGGAGCGGCGGGCCTCCCCCCGGCGGAGGGGACCCAGGCGGGCGATGTCCCGGCTGTAGAGCTCCCGCCGCAGCACAAGCCTCCCCTCCGTCGGCTCCAGGACCCCCAGGAGCAGCTCGCCCCGCTCCCCCAGCAGCGCCGCCCGGTACAGGCCGTCTCCGGGGTCGTCCATGGACGCCCGCACCCGGGTCCGGCTCCCCCGGGGGTCGAGGGTGATCTCTCCCCGGGGCCGTTTCTGGCAGTACAACTCCACTCGCTCCATGGTCCCATCCCCCTCTCAGCGGAATCCAGGCGGGAGCTGGTCCCCATGAAAAACCGCCCCGCATACAAAGATATGCGGGGCGGGACAAAATCTTGCGCCCTTCCGAGGCCTCTCTTAAAGTTATCCCCATGAGCAAAGCGGACGCTTTGCGAACAAAGTTTTTTGCCCCGCTTTTTTTGAAAAAAGCGGGCGGGGTCCGGGGCGGCGCCCCGGGCATATGCTCCGGCGTCAACTCAGGGCATAGTCCCCCAGGACCAGCAGGGTCACCGGGCCGCCGGAGGCGGTGACGCCCCGGCTGTCGGTCATCATATAGAGGTGATTTACCTCCAGAGCAGAGCCGTCGTTGATGGACCCGCCGGAGGTCAAATCCACCAGTCCCGGGGTGCTCCGGTCCGGAGAATAGCAAACGGCTACCCCGGAGCGGAGGAGCACCTGGCATCCGGCAGAGCCGTGGAGGGTCTGCCCATCGGCCAGCTCCACCGCTGTAAAGCTCGCCGCCGAGCCGGCGCTCCCCCCGGCGGCCTGTCCAAGAAGGGCCTGCTCCCTCTCCTGAATCTCAAGGTTGAACTGGGCCGTCATCTCCTGACTGCGCTGGGCCAGCTTCTGGTCCACCGCCTCCAGGATCTGGCCCAGGAAGGTGTCGTTCAAATAGCTCAGGGTCACCAGGGGATCCCCCTGAGACCCCGCGTCGGCGGCCAGGGCCACAAAGGCCGCCAGCACCGTCCCCGCCAGCAGCACGCAGGCGGCGGTACGCAGTCGTCTCTTCTGTTTCACGCGGTCGTCTCCTCTTATATGTATCATCGTCCAAACGGGCCCCGCGAGGGCTGCCGCCCCCGTGGAGCCGCGTTTTTTCCATAGCCGGGGGAGAGCTTACACCAGCCTGTCGTTGTGCAGGCCGAAGCTCACCGCGATGGCCGCGTCCACCCGGTCCATCAGCTCCTTGTCCACGCGCCCCATCTTTTCCCGCAAGCGCCGTTTGTCCAGCGTGCGGATCTGCTCCAATAATACCACAGAGTCCCGGGTAAGTCCATAGTTTTGCGCCGCGAGCTCAATGTGCGTGGGCAGACGCGCCTTGCCCGTCTGGGAGGTGATGGCCGCCGCGATCACGGTGGGGCTGTACCGGTTCCCTGTGTCGTTCTGGATGATCAGCACCGGGCGGACGCCGCCCTGCTCGCTCCCCACCACCGGACTGAGATCGGCATAGAAAATATCGCCGCGCTTTACGCTTGTATCCACAAAGTTCACACTCCGCCGGAAGAAGTGCCCGGTTCCCTCGGGCCACTATCATTCTCCCACGCAGTCCCGGAATTTATACCGTGGTTTTCCTCCCCCAAGCCAGTGTATGAAGAGCGGCGGGGAGACGTGACCCGCCTTCCCGCCGCTTTTTTCCCTCTCTCAGCCCCGCAGCAGCAGCTCCCGGCCAATCTCCCGGCCGTCCCGGAGGTAGATCCGGGGCACCCGCTTGCTCACGGCGCAGGTCAGCTCATAGGAGATGGTCCCCGCCAGATGGGCGGCGTCGTTGACGGAGTTGTGGACGCCATAGACCTCCACCTCGTCCCCCTCCCCCACCTGGGGCAGGTCCGTCAGGTCGATCATACACATGTCCATGCAGATCCGGCCCACGATAGGGGCCGTGCCATAGGGGGTCCACACCCGCCACTGGTTGGAGAGGCTGCGGTGGAGGCCGTCGGCGTAGCCGATGGGCAGCACCCCCACCCGGCTGGGCCGGGACGTGCGGAAGGTGCGGCCGTAGCTGATGGTCGTATCCGGGGCAAAGTCCTTAATGCACCCCACGGTGGTCTTCAGGGTCATCACCGGCCGCAGGCCCAGCTCCCCGGCCTGGTCCCCGATGCCGTAGGTGATGATGCCGGGGCGGAACATGTCGTGGGCAAACTGGGGGTAGCTCACCGTGGCGCCGCTGTTGGCGCAGTGGCAGATGGGGAAGGTGATCCCCCGCTCCGCCAGGGCGGCTACCATGGCGTCAAACCGCTGGTGCTGGAGAGCGGTATAGGACCGGCTCTCCTCCTTGCTCTCGTCGGAGACGGCGAAGTGGGTGAACACCCCCTCCAGCTCCAGCCCCGGCAGGGCCGCCACCCGGCAGATGGCCTCCAGGGAGGCGGCGAAGTGGTCCTCGTCGCACTGGAAGCCCAGCCGGGACATACCGGTGTCCAGCTTGATGTGGGCCTTCATCCGGCCTCCCAGGCGGACCGCCTCCCCGGAAAAGCCCTGGGCGGCGCTCTCGCTCCACACCGCCTGGGTCACGTGGTTTTCCAGGATCCGCTCCGTCTGGTTGGCGGGGGTCAGCCCCAGCTGCAGGATGGGCAGACCGATCCCCCCCAGGCGCAGCTCCCGGGCCTCGTCGATGTTGGAGATGGCCAGGTACTCCGCCCCCAGCTCCTCCAGCACCCGGGCCACCTGGACGGCGCCGTGGCCGTAGGCGTCGGCCTTCACTACCCCTAAAAAGCGGGATTTGGGCCCCATCTGCTTCCGCAGGGCGCGGTAGTTGTGGGCCAGAGCGTCCAGGTCGATCTCCGCCCATGTTCTCCGAAGTGTACTCTCCATGGTCGCTTACCTCTCCTTCGTATCTGTCTTATGTGTGTGGTCCCCGTCCGCCTCAAGCGGCGGGGTCCGCTTCGTTCTCTGTTCCTGTCTCCTCTCCGGCGGTTTCTCCGCCGGCGGAGGAGCCGTCCTCCCGGGCCGTCTGGTCCCCGGCGGCGTCCTGGCCGTCCTGCGCCTCGCCGCCGCCCTGGGGCTCCCGGACCTCAAAGCGGCTCCAGGCCACCTGGTAGACCACCACGCCGTCCACGCTGATCTCGCTGTACAGGGGCAGCAGGGTCTCCTGGTCAAACCAGGTGGTGTAGAGGTCCCCCTCCTCCCCGTCCAGGTCGCAGCTCAGGCGCAGGCAGGACCGCTCCTCCAGCTCCTCCACGCTCTGCTGGGAGACGTAGCCCGCCGCGGCGGCCTCCATCAGCTTGGGCAGGGCCGCCACCGGGGAGATGGCGGCGGCGGAGTAGCTGCCCGCGTCCAGGGAGACGTCCTCATAGCTGAGGGTCAGCTCCCCCTCCGCCACGGTGGCGGAGATCCCCGCCAGGTCCTCCGGGGCCAGCACAGTAACCGTGCTGCTCCCCGGGGTATAATCGCACAGCATGGTGTAGGTCCGCGTCTCGTCGTCATAGTGGCAGGTGATGTCGGCCTCCAGGGTGGCGGCGGCAAGGCCGGCGTAGGCCGCCTGGAGCTCCGACGCGGGATCTCTCTCCTCCTCGCCGCCGCAGGCGGTGAGCAGAAGCGTCAGCATTAGTGCAAAAAGCGCGGCTTTTCGCACAGTCCTTCCTCCTCTATGAAATTTCCCCGGCCTCCAGGTCCGCGAAGGCGGCAGGCAGGCCCTCGATCATATCCAGAGGGGTCATGGCGTACTCCGTCAGCCTCCCGGCGCACAGGTCCCCCGCCCGGCCGTGGAGCCACACGGCGCAGGCGGCGGCCGCAAAGGGCGGCGCCCCCTGTCCGATCAGGGCGGCGATCATGCCGGAGAGCACATCTCCGCTGCCCCCTTTGGCCATGCCGCTGTTGCCGGTGGTATTCACCAGCAGCCGGCCATCCGGGTCCGCCACCACGGTCTCAGGGCCTTTGAGGACCAGCACGCAGCCGTGACGGGCGGCGAAGTCCGCCGCAGCCCCCTCCCGTCCCCGGGACAGGTCTCCCCCCAGCCGGATGAACTCCCCCTCGTGGGGGGTGAGCACCGTGGGAAAGCGCCTGCCCTTCAGCACATCTATATGCGCCGCCGCCGCGTTTATGCCGTCGGCGTCCAGCACCACGGGCCCCTCCAGGTCCCCCAGGAGGGAGCAGACCGTCCTCTCGGTCCTGGCGGCACGGCCCAGCCCCGGGCCCACCACCCACACGTCGCAGCCGGCCATCTCCGCCAAAAGCTCCTTGTAGGTCCGCGGAATGGGGCGGGCCATAGCGGCGGCGCACCGGGCCGCCACGATGGGGTACACCTCCCCCGGCACCCCGGCGTACACCAGCCCCGCGCCGGAGCGGACCGCCGCCTCGGCGGCATAGACCGGCGCGCCGGTATAGCCCACGGCGCCCCCCAGCACATACACCTTTCCAAAGGTCCCCTTGTGTCCGTCGCTCCGCCGCCGGGGCAGCTGCCGGCGGACCCACTCCCTGGTGATACGCTCCACGGCGGTTCCCTCCCCTCTGATCTCATCCGCATTCTACCACATACCGAGGCCCTTGTCGACCGCCTCCCTGGCGGCTGGGGAAAAATCCGGCAAAACATTGACCTCCCCGCTATTTTGCGTTACAATAAATAATATTGATACCATCAATACGAGGGAGGTCGACGCACAATGGAATTCGCCATCGGGAGCCGTCTGAAGGAGCTGCGGAAAACCAAGGGCATGAGCATCTCCGAGCTGGCGGAGCGCAGCGGCGTCAGCACCGGGCTCATCAGTCAGATCGAGCGGGACCTGGTGGTGCCCTCCGTGGTCAACCTCTACCGCGTCGCCCGGGCTCTGGACGCCGACGTCAACTACTTCTTCGAGACCGGAAATTCCCGGGAGGCCCGGATCACCCGCCGGGGGGACCACAAGCGGATGATCACGGAGCAGGGCCACGGCATCTACGAGCTGTTCACCTCCTCCCGCCAGGGGGACATCCTGGATCTGATCCGGGTCACCCTCAAGGGCGGGGAGAGCTACTCCCGGGAAATGGTCACCCACGAGGGAGAGGAGTGCGGCTTTGTCCTCAAGGGCACCCTGACCCTCCTGCTGGACGGCAAGGAGTACCGGCTCTACGAGGGGGACAGCGTCTACTTCCGCAGCACCATCCCCCACAAATACCTGAACACCGACAAGGAGGACTGCGTGTCCGTGTGGGCCATGACCCCCACATTCTTCTAAATCAAGTACAAGCCAAAAGCCCCGCCGCGCGGCGGGGCTTTTTTGACGGCGTCATTTGATGGGAAAATCAAAGTAGGTGTCCGGATAGGGCTCCGGCGCAATGGCGAAATGCCACCACTCAAACTCATAGGGCTCAAAGCCGCTGGCGACCATGGCATCCCGCAGGATGCGGCGGTTGGCCTGCTGCCGCTCCGTCACCTCCTTGCTGTCGGGCCAGCTGGCGGGGGCCATGAAGTCAAAGATGGTCCCCATGTCCACCTCCTGGTGGGTGGCCATATCCACAAGGGTCAGGTCCACAGAGCAGCCCCGGGTGTGGGTGGACTTCCGGGCGATGTAGCCCTCGTCGAACATCTTCAGCTTCTCGATATCGGGGTACTGGATGGGCTTGCGGCGCTGGTCCTCACCGTCCTCGCCCCAGCGGCAGAAATCGTCCACCGCCCGCTGGGGACGGAAGGCGTCAAAGACCTTCAGCACATACCCCTGCCGGCGCAGGATCTCCGCCGCCTTCACGCACCCCTCCGCCACTTGGCGGCTGGCCACCACCAGGGGCTGCTCATAGCCCGCCGCCGGACGGCCCATGAAGTTATCTGTGCCTGCATACTTCGCGTCGATGATGCAGTCCTCGATCCACTCGTCCAGGTACACGAACCCCTCGGGAAGCTCCCGGGCCTTGGGCACGCATACGGTACTCAAATTCATCTAATCGCTCCTTCCTCCGCTCCTCAGCTCCCTGCCGATCGCGGCAGGAGAAGCCGACGGAGCTGCTTCTTCTCATCAGTGACCGCACTTCTGTGTGGAAAAGGGAACGCCCCGCGGGGCGTTCCCTTTCGTTCGATTTGGGGTTATGCGCCCAGAATGATGCCCACCAGGGTACCGGCGTAGTTGCCGATGACGTAGCCCAGCACGCCCACCAGCAGAGCGGGGCCGACCAGCTTGGTCCAGCCCTGGGAGATACCCATGCCGGCGGCGGTGGTGGGCCCGCCGATATTGGCGTTGGAGGCCAGGATGGCGTCCTCCAGATCCGCCTTGAAGAGCTTGGCGGCGCCGAAGCAGAACAGCATGTTCACAATGACCATGATCAGGCACAGCACCAGCAGCAGCGGGGCCTCGGTGACCACGGTGTAGATGTTGGCGGGGACGCCGATGACGAACAGGAACAAATAGATGAGGTAGGTGCCGATCTCCTGGGTGCCGTGGAGCTGGGAGGCCGGCTTCTCAAAGAAGGTTGCCACGATCATGGAGATGGTGGAGATCCACACATACTGGCTGCCCAGGAACTGGCCGATGAAGTCCTGAACAACCTCCATCGCTGTCCCGGGTACGCCCTCCACAGCCAGGGGGCTGAAGATATTTCCGATCATGGTGGAAACCCACACCACAGCGATGGCATAGGCCAGGTCCATGGCGATATCCCGTAGGGAGATCTCCTTGGGGCCCCAGAAGGAAGCGGCCTGGGTCTTGGCGGAGTCGATGCTGGCGGAACTGGCCACCTCGTCGATATGAGGGTGGGTGAAGTTCTTGCGGAAGAACTTCATGCCGGCGAAAGCAATCAGGGCGAAGAAGTACAGGGCCATCAGCAGGTTGTCCGCCACGGTGGCTGCCGCCACCAGGGTATCATCCGTGCTGTACTGCTGGGCCATAGCGGCAAAGTTCACGCCGCCGCCGATGTAGGAGCCGGTCATCATGGAGGCCACCTGGGCCAGGCCCTGGTCATTGCCGAAGAACCCGTGGAGAGCATAGTAGGCGATGAAAGCGCCCAGGATGGTGCCCAGTGAGCCGCAGAGGAAGACTGCCAGCATCTTGCCGGTCTCCTTCCAGATCTTCTTCAGGTTGCACTGCAGCAGCAGCAGGGGGATGCCCATGGGGCAGATGACGCCCCAGACGATATCGTCATACAGGACGCTGTGGATGGGGATGATACCGATGTTTGCCATGACCATGGCCAGGATCAGAGCGATGATAGCGCCGGATACCTTGGACGCCCAGTTGTACTTCTGCTCCAGCCAGATGGACAGAGCCACGGAGATACACATGACGCCCAGCAGGCCCCAGGTGTCGTCCGCCGCGATCAGCGTATGGCCGAGCAACGTTTCAAACAACATACTCTCTTTCCTCCTAAAATAAATTCGACGCGCCGTCATCTGCCCAGGCACCTACAACAGCCTCGTCATCTATATTATAGGTGTAAAGAATCTGTTAATCAATAAGATTTTGACGGAATTTTCAAAATCCTACATTTTTCACAAGAAGATCTTGTAAATTTTGGCAAATTTTCAAACAGCTAAATGAGCCGCAGTACATTTTTTTAAAATTTGTCCGCAAGGAAAAAATTTTTGCGAAGATCCCCCTTGCCAACAGATTATTTCTATGGTATAAGTAACAGTTGAGAACATGCGAGGAACGGGAAAATAGGGAGTTTGCCATCCCCAGAGAGAGGCGGCCACCGGCTGAAAGCCGCCTTGGAGGGTGTCCCTTGGTTCGCCCGGGAGCGGCCCGTGAGAGCGGGACGGAGGCCCTCCGTTACAGGGGCATGAGCGCGCGCCGCTGGCGCGAATGCGGGTGGTACCGCGGAAGGTGAGCCTTTCGTCCCCAATGGGGATGAGAGGTTTTTTTGTTGCCGGGGCTGCGCCCTTAAGACCATGGGGCCTTCGGCCCCACACCCCGACCTACTTTTCCCTCGTGGGAAAAGTAGGCAAAAGCACGCACGGAGGGAGAAACCCTTTCGATGGGGTTTCTCCCCCGTGACCCCCTCTTCCGCGACGACACAAAGGGGGCTCGCGTCGGCACAAGCTCCGCATCCCTCATCCCGCCGCAAGCGGCAGGCTTCGCTCGCTCCGCTGCGCCTCCTTCTTCCTCGGCAAACGCTCCGCTGGTTTGCCTCGGAGCGGCCCCTGCGGGGCCGTTTATTTGCCCCGGACTCCCGGCGAGAACCCTAACGAAACATGTCCCCCTTTAACAGGGCCGGAGGCCGAAGCATTATCGATAGACCCGCCACAGATTAGATGGCAAAACCTAATTCAGTGGCAAAGCAGTTTCAATCCTGATAGAGACCGATTGGACAAAGGAATCCAAAACCTTGGTTTTGGCGGTTTTTCGGTTCACTTTTGGGCGCCCAAAAGTGAACCCCGGGGTTCGGGGGCGGGCAGCCCCCGAGATGTCCCGGGGCGTGGGGGCGGGAAGGCCCCACATACAGAAGAATCTCCCTCCCGCCGCTGAAGGCGGCGAAGCACCATGATACAGGAAACAGAAAAGGAGAACAAGATGAAAGAGCAATTGGCAAAAATCCGCGCCGAGGCCCTGGCGGCCTTCGCCGGAGCTCAGGACAGCGCCCAGCTGGACGCCCTGCGGGTCCAGTACCTGGGCAAGAAGGGCGAGCTCACCGCTGTGCTGAAGATGATGGGCAAGCTCTCCCCGGAGGAGCGGCCCCAGATGGGCCAGCTGGCCAACGACGTCCGCGCCGCCCTGGAGCGGGCCCTGGAGGAGCGGGGCCGGGAGCTGGAGGCCGCGGCCCTGGAGCGGCGGCTGAAGGAGGAGGCCGTGGACGTGACCATCCCCGGCAAGGCCGTGTCCCTGGGCCATAAGCACCCCATGTCCATCGCCCTGGACGAGATCAAGGAGATCTTCATCGGCATGGGCTTCGACGTTCTGGACGGGCCGGAGATCGAATTGGCCAGCTACAACTTCGACCGGCTCAACGCCGACGAGGGCCACCCCAGCCGGGACTGGTCCGACACCTTCTACTTCGACAGGGACAGCCGGGTCATGCTCCGCAGCCAGACCAGCCCCATGCAGGTCCGGGCCATGGAGACCCGGTCCCTGCCCATCCGCATCATCGCCCCCGGCCGGGTGTACCGCAAGGACGAGGTGGACGCCACCCACTCCCCCATGTTCCACCAGGTGGAGGGCATGGTCATCGACAGGAACGTGACCATGGCGGACCTGAAGGGCACGCTGAACCTGCTGGTGGAGAGCCTGTACGGCAAGGGCACCCAGACCCGCTTCCGCCCCCACCACTTCCCCTTCACCGAGCCCAGCTGCGAGATGGACGTGCAGTGCCACAAGTGCGGCGGCAAGGGCTGCCCCACCTGCAAGGGCGAGGGCTGGATCGAGCTGCTGGGCGCCGGCATGATCCACCCCCGGGTCCTGGAGATGAGCGGCATCGACCCCAACGAGTGGTCCGGCTGGGCCTTCGGCATGGGCCTGGAGCGCACCGCTATGCGCCGGTTCAAGATCTCCGACCTGCGGCTGATCTTTGAAAATGACATGCGCTTCCTCTCCCAGTTCTGATCCCCCACCATATAAAGGAGAAGCAACGAGATGAATTTGAGCAGAAAATGGCTGGACGAGTTCGTCACCGTCCACGCTGACGATAAGGAATTTGACGAGGCCATGACCCTCTCCGGGTCTAAGGTGGAGACCACCCGGTACTTAGGGGAGGAGATCCACAACGTAGTGGTGGGCAAGGTCCTCTCCATGGAGCGCCACCCCGACAGCGACCACATGTGGGTCTGCCAGGTGGACGCGGGCCAGGGCGAGCCGGTGCAGATCGTCACCGGGGCCTGGAACGTCCACCCCGGGGACATGGTGCCGGTGGCCCTCCACAAGTCCACCCTCCCCGGCGGGAAGAAGATCGAGCGCGGCAAGCTCCGGGGCATCCTCTCCGACGGGATGCTCTGCGGCATGAGCGAGCTGGGGCTGGACGAGCGGGACTTCCCCTACGCCGCCATCACCCCCGCCGCCCTCTTGAACGACTACCACCCTCTGGACCCCAGCAAGCCCTCCATCCCCGCGGACATCCAGCCCGGGGACAAGGTCTTCGGGCCCGTTGTGTGCGCCAAGGTGGAGGCGGTTGAAGAAAAGGGCATAAACGTCTGGACCTGCCAGCTGTCCTACGCCGAGGCGGACGGCCCCAGCGGGGCCATCGTCACCACCCCCTGCCCCAACCTCCACGGGGGTGACCTGGTCGCCTTCAACACCAAGGCCGGAACCATCTGCACCCTGGCGGACCTCCGGGCGGAGCAGGCGGAGTTCCCCCACTGCATCCCCGACGGCATTTTCATCCTCCACGAGGAGGGCGTGAAACCCGGCGACGACATCAAGCCCGTCATCAACGCCGACGACCACGTGGTGGAGTTCGAAATCACCCCCAACCGGCCCGACTGCCTCTCCGTCATCGGCCTGGCCCGGGAGGTGTCCGCCACCTTTGACGTCCCCCTTACCCTCCACGACCCGGTGGTGAAGGGCGGGGCCGACGGCGTGCTCTGCGAGCTGCTGGACGTGGAGACCCCGGACCCGGAGCTATGCCCCCGGTACACCGCCCGGATGGTGCGGAACGTGAAGATCGCCCCCTCCCCCAAGTGGATGCGGGAGCGGCTGCGGTCCATGGGGGTCCGGCCCATCAACAACATCGTGGACATCACCAACTACGTCATGCTGGAGTACGGCCAGCCCATGCACGCCTTCGACTACCGCTACGTCAAGGGCGGGAAGATCATCGTCCGCCGGGCGAAAGACGGCGAGGAGCTGACCACCCTGGACGGCCAGGTGCGGAAATTGAACCGCGACCACCTGGTCATCGCCGACGACACCCGGGCCGTGGGTCTGGCGGGGATCATGGGCGGTGAGAACAGCGAGATCGTGGCGGACACCACCGACGTGGTCTTCGAATCCGCCAACTTCGACGGCACCTGCATCCGCAAGGGCGCTCTGGCCCTGGGAATGCGCACCGAGGCCAGCGCCAAATTTGAGAAGGGCCTGGACCCCATGAACACCCTCCCCGCCGTGAACCGGGCCTGCGAGCTGGTGGAGCTGCTGGGGGCCGGCGAGGTGGTGGACGGCGTCATCGACGTGCTCAACTATGTCCCCCAGCCCCGCACCATCCGCATGGACCCGGAGCGGGTCAACGCCCTGCTGGGCACTGACATTTCCCCTGTGGACATGTACCAGTATCTGGAGCGGGTGAATATCGTCACCGAGAAGAAGGACTTCCCCAACGGCCCCGCCGACGTGATCGTCCCCTCCTGGCGGGGCGACGTGGAGGGCATCGCCGATCTGGCGGAGGAGGTGGCCCGGTTCTACGGCTACAACAAGATCCCCACCACCCTCATGCGGGGCCAGACCACCCTGGGCAGCTTCACTCCGGAGCAGAAGCTGGAGAACCGGCTGGGCGAGCTGTGCCGGGCCTGCGGCTACAGCGAGATCATCACCTACTCCTTCATCTCCCCCACCTACTACGACAAGATCCGCTGGCCGGGGGATTACGCCGCCCGGAAAAGCTTCAAGATCCTCAACCCCCTGGGGGAGGACACCTCCATCATGCGCACCACCACCCTGCCCTCCATGCTGGAGATCCTGACTCGGAACTGGAACTACCGCAACAAGTCCGCCAGGCTCTACGAGGTGGGGCGGATCTACCTGTCCGGCGGTGAGGACGGCCTGGCCAGCGAGACCAAGGTCCTGACCCTGGGGGCCTACGGCGAGGACATGGACTTCTACGCCATGAAGGGCGCCATCGAGGCCATTTTAAAGGACATCCGGGCCAAGGACGTCCACTTTGAGGGGCCCAGCGGCGCGCCCTCCGACGCCTCCTACCACCCCGGCCGGTGCGCCACCGTGTGGAGCGGCAGCGACTGCATCGGCGTCTTCGGCCAGATCCACCCCCTGGTGGCCCGGAACTACGGCGTGGACGGTGAGCTGTACTGCGCGGAGCTCAGCTTTGACGAGCTGATGAACGCCAAGGGTCCCGACCCGCTCTATACACCCCTGCCCAGGTTCCCCGCCGTCACCCGGGACATCGCCGTGGTCTGCTGCAGGGATGTGACCGTGGGCACGCTGGAGAAGTGCATCACCAGGGCCGGCGGGAAGCTCCTGCGGGAGGTATCCCTCTTCGACATCTACCAGGGCCAGGGCATCCCCGAGGACAAGAAGTCCGTGGCCTTCAACCTGGTGCTCCGCTCCGACGAGGGCACCATCACCGCCGCCCAGGCCGACGAGGAGGTCCGGGACATCCTGGCCGCTCTGGAGAGCGAGCTGGGCGCTGTGCTGCGGTAACATCAAATTTGAACAACAAAAAGCCAGTGGGCGCCGGAGCGCCCACTGGCTTTTTCTGTAAATCTCCCGGACTTACTCCTTCCTCCGCCACGTCAGCAGGAAGGCGGAGTTGACAATGACCAGCACGGAGCCGGCGTTGTGGACCAGGGCCCCCACCACCGGGTTCAGGGTTCCGACGATGGCCAGGATGATGGCCAGGAAATTCAGGCCCATGGAGAAGATCAGGTTGCCCTTGATGGTGGTCATCATCCGCCTGGACAGGGCCAGCAGGTGGGGCAGCTCCTTCACCTCGTCGTCCACCAGGGCGATGTCCGCCGCGTCCACGGCGATGTCGCTGCCCACGCCGCCCATGGCGATGCCCACGTCCGCCCGCTTCAGGGCCGGGGCGTCGTTGACCCCGTCGCCGATCATGCACACCGCCTGGCCCCGGGCCTGCCGGTCGGCGATCCACTTCAGCTTATCCTCCGGCAGACACCCGGCGTGGACCTCCCCGATCCCCAGCCGGCGGGCCATGGCCGAGGCGGCGCTCTCGTGATCCCCGGTGAGGAGCACCGGGGTCACCCCCAGCCCCTCCAGCTTCTCCACCATGGCGGCGCTCTCCTCCCGGAGGGTGTCGGAGAGGACCACCAGCCCCGCCGCCGCGCCGTCCACCGCCACGTACACCACCGTGCAGCCCCGGGCCAGGTGGCTCGCCGCCGCCCGGCGCATCTCATCGGAGAGGGCCGCGCCCCCCGCCAGCAGCAGCTTCTCATTCCCCGCCAGGACCCGCTTCTCCTCTATGGCAGCGGACACCCCCTGGCCGGGGATCATCTGAAAGTCCTCCGCCGGCGGGAGGGGCGCAGCCGACGCCCGCCCGTGGGAGCGGACCACCGCCCTCCCCAGGGGGTGCTCGGAGAGCTGCTCCGCCGCCGCGCAGAGGGTGTAGAGCGCCTCCTCCGGATACGCCGGCAGGAAGGACTCCACCGCCGCCACCTGGGGCCTTCCGTAGGTGAGGGTACCGGTCTTGTCAAAGGCCACGTGGGACACGGCGGACAGTCGCTCCAGGGCGTCCCCCTCCCGGACCAGGAAGCCGTGCTTGGTGGCGTTTCCGATGGCGGCCATGATGGCCGTGGGGGTGGCCAGCACCAGGGCGCAGGGGCAGAACACCACCAGGATGGTCACCGCCCGGATCACCTGGCCGGTGACGAGCCATGTGAGGACGGCGGCGGTGAGGGCGATCACCACGATCCAGGTGGCCCACCGGTCCGCCAGGCCCACGATCTTGGCCTTGCCCGCATCGGCGGACTGGACCAGCCGGATCATCCGCTGGATGGAGCTGTCCTCCCCCACCTTGGTGGCCCGCATCTCGAAGGCCCCGAACTGGTTGACGGTGCCGCTGGAGACCTCGTCCCCCACGGTCTTGTCCACCGGCAGGGACTCCCCGGTCATCACCGCCTGGTTCACCGAGGTCTGGCCGGAGACCAGCACTCCGTCCACCGGGATGGTCTCCCCCGGCAGCACCCGCAGCAGCTCCCCCACCGCCACCTCCTGGGCGGGGACCACGACCTCCTTCCCGTCCCGGAGGACCCGGGCGGTCTGGGGCGTCAGGTGGACCAGCCGCTCGATCCCCGCCCGGGCCCGGGCCACGGTCAGGTCCTCCAGCAGGGCGCCCAGCTGCATGATGAAGGCCACCTCCCCGGCGGCGAAGTCCTCCCCGATGGCCACCGAGGCGATGAGGGCCAGGGACACCAGCACGTCGGCCTTGATATCAAAGGCGGTGACCAGCCCCACGAAGGCCTCCAGGATGATGGGCACGCCGCACAGTACAATGGCCACCCACGCCGGGTCAAAGGGCAGGGGCGCCAGCTCGAAAATGCTCGCCAGCAGGGCGGCCCCGGAGATCACCAGCAGGACCACCTCCCGCCGGGTGCCGCCCCACTCCAGGAACGCCTCGATCTTGTCCGTCAGTTTCTTCAAGGTTCTCCCTCCTTATACCTATAGGGGTATAAGTATTATATATCATGCGAAGCTGCCCATGTCAAGAGCATCGGCGGGAAGAAAAATACCGGCTCCCCCTGGGGAGCCGGCTCAATCAAATAATCAATAGAAAGCAGTGATGTGAACGAGTGGATCACGTCATGTTGGCGAAGCGCTCCACCGCCTTGGTGAAGCTCTCGATGGTCTTGTCCGCGTCCCCGTGCTCGATGCCGTCCCGGACGCAGTGCTTGATATGCCCCTCCAGCACCACCTGTCCCACCCGGTGGAGGGCAGACTTGGCGGCGTTGATCTGGGCCAGGACGTCCTCGCAGGGCACGTCCTCGTCCACCATCCGGTCGATGGCCTGAACCTGCCCGATGATTTTTTTCAGCCTGCGGTGGAGATTGTCCGCGTCCATACACTGCCTCATTGGCCGCTGTCCTCCTTCTGCCTCATTTGACTGTATCTTAGCCTACACTGGGCCCCATTGTCAAGACGAGGCCCCGCCCCGGCCCACCAACTCCCGGCGGATGTAGGCCAGGGTCCGCGCCTCCCCCTCGTCCCGCAGCATGAGGAGCAGCTTCTCCAGCAGGGCGGCGGTGTTGGGGTGGATCAGGTAGTGGTCCCGGGACCGGTCGTAGTACTCCCAGGGGGAGGCGTCGGTGTACTTCTCCCCCTGGTAGATCTGGCAGGCCGCGATCCGGTCACAGAACATCTCCACCACGTAGTTCACCGGCATCTCCATGCCGCACATCCGGTGGTCCCCCGTGGGGGAGTAGTCGATCCAGTACTCCAGGTGGTGCTTGTTCCGGCCCTTGTGGTGGAGCCAGGCGGTGGACCGGCCCGTCTCCAGCCGCTCGATCTCATTGGGGCTCCGGTCCCCCTGGTAGTACCTGGCTCCGATGCGGAACTCCGTGGGGCCGTACTTGCTCAGGTCGTGGAGCAGCCCCTGGCGGTACAACCCCACCCGGAAGCAATATTTCATCACCCGCAGCTTGTGGGCGGTGATAGTCTTCAGATGTCCGCGCCAGTTTCCCATGGCGGCCCTCCTCAGACCACCTGCTGGCCGTTGATGGTCAGCTGGAAGGTGACGCCCAGCCGCTCCGCCGCCCTGCGGCAGAGGAGCATCCGTTTGAGAAAGATCTCGAAGAAATCCATGACAGAGCTGAAGTGGGTGTCCACGGTGAGCTCCAGCCGGGCCACCTTCTCCTCCGGCAGAATCCGCAGCTCGCTGCGCTCCACGGAGTAGTTGACCCGGTCGTGGATGTCGAAGGTGGCGATGTCCCGGTTGCGGACGCGGTTGCGGCGGACGTCTGACTTGTCCGCCAGGATCAGGGCCGCCGCCACCGCGTTCACCGGCACGCCGGTGCCCTCGTCGTGGTTGCCGATGGCGGTGACCACCGTGGCCACGTCCGCGGCGTCCATGTCCATGTGGTCCAGGATGCGGAAGGCCATCACCGCCCCGCTCTGGGAGTGGTCCACCCGGTTGACCAGATTGCCGATGTCGTGGAGGTAGGCGGCGATCTTGGCCAGCTCGATCTGATGGCTGTCGTAGCCCAGGGCCTTCAGCACCTGCCCCGCCACCTCCGCCACCCGGCAGACGTGGGGGAAGCTGTGCTCGGTGAACCCCAGGGCGGACAGGGACTCGTCGGCCCGGGTAATGTAGGTGTTGACGGCGGCGTCCCGCCGCAGGGCTTCATATGTGACCATAGGACCTCCCCGCCCGCTGAAAACGGACGTACACAGCGTGAAATTTCCTATCCAGTATAGCACAGGGCGGGGAGGATGGAAAGAGCCCCGGCGGATTTTTCAGGTGTCAAAATCAGGCGTGACGAGGGGGCAGGCTCCCGGGAAATATAGAGGGAGGGGGCCGGCGCGGCCGGTCCCCTCCTTGTCCCACAGCGCCTTACAGGCCCTTCTCGTAGGACTCGATCATCTTCTTGAACGTGTGTCCCGTACGACGTCTGAGATTCTGGAGATACTTGTCGGTGGTCTCTCCGGTAAAGATTTTGATTTGCAGCCGCATGGAGCCGTCTGCTTCTGGGGTAACAAAAATCTTGTCAATATACTGATCCACAAAGTCCTTGTTGATGATTCCCTGCGCGGCATCCCGCCTGGCATCGTGCAGAACACGGCGGATGGTGTCAATATGCTTTTTAAACTCTTCTTTGGAAAGTTGTTGCTGTTCCAGGTCGTAGATTTGCCGCTCGGCCTCGTCTATCTCTTTGTCACACTCTTTGTTCATGGCGAGAAAATCTTTGTCGGAGAGTTGCCCTGCGGCGTTGTAGCCCAGTAACTTGCTCTTTTTCTTCCGGGCTAGGTCGGCCTGGTCCCGGAGGTTAGCAATCTGCTTTGCGGTGTCTCCACCGTCTGCCAAGGTCTTATACATCTCGATATATTCTTCAATCAGCGCCTCGGCATCTGCCTCTGTCTCTTGGAAAACCTCAAAGAGCAGGGGCTTCAATTCTTCCTCATAGATGGGGAATGAGGCGCAAGCGTCAGCCCCGCTTTTGATTTTGTTGCTACATACCCACTTACTGTTTTTGTTTCCCTGCTTATCCACTGATTCCCGGCGATAGTAAGCAGTGCCGCAGTCTGTGCAGAACAGCTTGCCGGTCAGGAGATTGGCGTGGTTGCAGACTCCCTGCCGGCCCTTGACATCCTCACTCCGCTTCTTCAGGACCCTGTTGGCCTGTTCCCACAGCGCCTCGTCCACAATGGCCGGAACAATTTCCCCGGTTTCGTCCTTGAACATGACCCATTCCTCGGGGGGCAAAAACTTCTGCTTTTTGGTGAACAGATCAATGACCTTGACTTTGTTGCCCACATAGTACCCCTTGTACTTAGGATTGGAGATCATACCGGACATGGTCGTATGGGCGATCTTCTTCCCGTTGTGATTTCGATAGCCTTTTTCCCAAAACAGAGTTTCGATCTGTTTCATGGAATACTGGCCTGAGGCGTATAGATCGAACAGCTCTCGAACCATGGGAGCCTCGTCCTCATCGATCACCAGCCGCCCGCCGTCCTTCACATAGCCGAAGATCCGGCTGTTCCCCAGCACCACATTTTTCTTGATTGCCTGGGCGTGGCCAAATTTCACCCGGCTGGACAGCTTACGTAATTCGTCCTGGGCAATGCCCGACATGATGGTCAGCCGCAATTCACTGTCCTCATCCAGCGTGTTAATGTTGTCGTTCTGGAAAAATACGCCTACCCCGGCATTGAGCAGTTCACGGGTGTACTGAATAGAATCCAGGGTGTTCCGGGCAAATCGGGTAATCTCCTTCGTAATGATCAGGTCAAACCGCCCCGCTTTTCCATCCTCAATCATGCGATGAAAGTTCTCACGTTTCTTTGTGGTAGCTGCAGACAGGCCTTCGTCTATGTAGCCATCCACATAGGTCCAACTGCTATTTCTGCTGATCAGATCACTGTAATACTGGATCTGATTGTCCAGGGAGTTGAGCTGTTCATCACTCTCACTGGACACCCGCGCATAGAAGGTCACCCGCAGGGGGAGGTCATAGATCGTCCTGGTCTTTAGTTGTTGCCGCGCAGAGTGGATGTCCATGGCTTCCTCCAAAATTCGTTATATCATGATCATACTTATTATAATATTGATTTATGAAAATAGCAAGAGCCTACGGATAACCAAAGTCTGAAAGTGTAAATCCAGTAACAGAATCATAGCAGGGACAAAAAACAAACTATGGCCACAGGACTGAACCGGGACCGTACAGAGATGTGCGGTCCCGGTTCTGCTCAGCTGCGGAGTGCGGGCGGCCTTCGCCGCTCGATCAGAAGCCTCATGCGGTTTCGTTCCTGTTCCGTGATAATGCTCTTTTCGTACAGAATAGAGTTAAAGTAGAGGAGCCAAATCTTTGCAGACAAGTCTTGCTTTCGTCTCGCGGCAGATCCTGTAGGGTTATCAGTGATGGCCGTCCGCCTCCTTCCATGTAGAATTTACCGGCAAGGCTTAATGAATCTAGCATTTTACCTGCCTCATAGTTATAGTATCTGCTTGGAAAGTCAGATTATTCCGGCTTCGGTTCCCTCACCGTCCACGCCGCTGCGGCACAGTCACAACAAGGTGGTTCCCTGGCCCGTTGCTGAGCAGGAACTGGCCAACCTTTAGGTTTCGAATCAGTTGAGACCACTGCGCTGCACTGCCCGTTCCGGCTTGGCTGAAAGATCTCGCCAGATGCGGGATATTGGCGTCATCAGGCCGGAAATATGCCTGCAGTGCGGCCTGCCCCAGCGCCGCGGCGGCGGTCTTTTGGGTGATGTACTGGGAACTGAACCACCCCGCTAGGCCACGTTTCCGTCCCTCGCGGAGGATCCGGACGGCCATACTCCCCTCCCCCCAGCTGAGGTTCTGACACTCGTCCAGAAGCAGGATCAGCGGGCGCGTCCAATCAGACTGGGAGCTGCGCTGTGCCCAGACAGCGCCCAAGAGCAGCTCCACCAGCAGGGAACGGATCCTGGTGTTCAGAATCTGATCGAAGCTCAAAACCGAAATGCCAGGGTTGGTCAGGTCCAGGCTGATTGGTTCCTCTCCGCACCGGACAAGAGCAGCCAGCAAGTCCAGAGGCTCCAGCGCAGCGGCCAGGCCGGCATTGGGCCTTTCCTTTTGCCTCGCGAAATCGGCCAATCCCCGCAGAGAGGGATGAGCGGCCGCCTTGAGGTACTCTAACGCGGCTGTTTGCAAGGACAGGCTGGCCCTGGCCCCGATCCTGGACACGTTGTGGATGGCAGTAAGCAGACGTTGGGCAGCGACCTGGGGGCTGCCATTGTCCCCGTGTGCCAACGGGTTGAACCGGAAATCCGGGTGGGACACATCCAAGCGACGGAAAGGAATCCCTTCCGGAGGGCGGTATCCAGGAAAGTCGCCGGAGTAGTCCAGTACCAGGCAAATGGCTCTCTGTTGTGCCGCCTGCTCCAGCAGGCCCTTCAAAAAGTAGGATTTGCCGCTGCCGCTCCGCCCGGAAACCGCAATGTGAGGATTGTCCGCTCTCGACCAGACGACCGGCGCACCGGCCCGAGTGCGGCCAAGCGTCAGGTGCAGATCAGTCATCGGACTTCCTCCTCTCCCAGGATCAGCGGATCGCCCAGCTGGTCGAATGTCTTCCTTGGCAGCTTGTACACCTGCCTGGACTCCCTGGTCCCGTACTGGTTCCAAACGCTCACCCGGGTCAGCCCAGTGGTGGCGTTGACTGGTCTCCCCTGGAGCACCCCTGCCTGCCGCAAGGCCCGGACCACCACTGGACAACTCTGCGACAGCCGCTGACAAACATGGCGGAACGCATACGAAGTGAAATACAGGGCGCCGTCGTCGAAAAAGACGACTTTTTCCGGAGGCGGTGTAGTGTATTCCGTTGGGCAGGCACTCAGCGTGCCGCTGATGAGACAGGAACGAGCAATCTCTAGAAATTGGGCGGCATAGTCGGAGCCGTCCAGGGCCTTCTCACCGGTCTGCACCAGAAGTTCCAGCAGTTGCTCCTCCCATACATCATCCGCATCCCGAAAAGCAGATGTGTCTGCGGCGGTACATCGCAAAAAGTCCGCAAGGAAGGAGCTGATCCCTAATAGTACCCCCCAGGCTTTGACGCAGCTCTCCGTCAAATTTTCATGGGTGCCCATGCGAGCCTGCTGAGCGCCAGTCTCCAGCATATCCCGCAGCCGGTCAATGTGGCCGGCGGTCCACCCAATAAAGACACCGAGGTACTCGTGAAGCACTGCCCCGATGTTTCCCTTTTGTGAAGAGGCGGCAGCCAGGTCGAAATCATCCGGAGATACCTCCAGGACCATGACCTCCGGGGAGCAACACAGGGACGATGCTGACGGTGAGAGAATGAGGGGAATCGCCTGGAGAGGGAACCATTCTGACTTCCGGCCGCATTTCCACAGGATCTTCCGGTAGGCCAGCACCTCCTCCAGCTGTTTGCAGTTCGTCTCCGATTCTTTGGTCCGATGGTGATCAAGGACAAGCAGGGGTTGATCCTTTCGGCACAAAAGCCCACTTGAAAAGAGGGAAGACGGATCATCCAGCGACAGCGGCGGGTCTCCATACCAGCAAAAGATGTTCCCCAAGTACTCCAACCAGTTAGGATCGGCAGCGACGATGCCAAGTGCCAACGGCATAGGATGCCCCAGCTGTTCCAACAGCGAGCAGAGCGCCGCAGCATGCAGCCACACTGCCAGCATCTTGCGGGTCACAGGCTCCCTCACCGCCTGGAGGCATCGCAAAAACTGTTGCACTGAGGCTTCCGCAACCGCCGGGGATGGAGGATCGATAGGGTTGGAAAGAAATGTCACATGTTCTCCGCCGGCGTGGGTGGTGCAGGGCGGGAGCGGGAAAAAACGAAGGCAACCATCCTCACCTCTGCGCCAGCCGCCGAAAAAAGCGGGGGCAGCGGTCTGAATCTTTTGGTTGATGGCTTGCCGCAGGAGGTCTGCTGTCCGCCTTTGCGAGCCAGCCCGGCCGACCTTGGTGCCGGGGAGTTCCTCGATTTTCTGGAGGAATTCCTTGTCGCACAGGTAGTCGCGTTCCGACAGCACAAGCGGCGGCTCCACGTCGGCGAATCCGATCATGAAGAACGGGGGCTGCGAAAACGGGGGCTGGGGCAGGACATGGAGTGCCCAACTGATACAGTGGTTGAGAAGCTCCACTGGTTGCCTAGTTTTTCCGAAGGTATACACGGAACCATCATTCTCCACAATATAGCGATAGGCCTCCTCGGCAGCCTGGCGCTGGTCAAGCTGGTGCTGGAGGCGTTCGTTCTCGACAGCAACGCGAGAGTACTCGGTGCAAGCGGCGGCGGCCTGTGAGGCGTAGGCGCAGGCCTGGTTGGCAGCGTAAAGGAGCATTTGCTGGGTGACGGGATTTTCATGATAGAAAACCGAAGCATGCTGGGGCAGTCCCTGTTGTAAACTGGCTGATTCCATTAAAAGTCCTTCCTCGGCGCAGATGGCCAGCCTGCGCCGCTGTGATTCCCCGGGGGTGTGACCATCATAGCACACTCGACCCTCAGATGCATTTGCTGCTTCAATTTCGAAATAATGCATCGATAAATGAAATGACCCAATCCCCGCATTACTGGAGCTGTAGCAGGGCTTCTTGAAATACCTCTGTAATATCTATGAGTTTCTCCGTCCGTGGGTCTTTCGATCCGACAACAAAACCAGCATCATGGAAAGCATGGAATAGGATCGCTGGCATTGCCTGTCCGCGGCTTTCTCCCGGACCCCCGAGGACCTGATGGACGCGGCCGTCTTCCTGACATCCGGCGCGCCCGACTTCGCCAACGGGCAAATCCTCTATGTGGACGGCAGCATCCTCACCTACATCGGAAAGCATCCGTAAGGCCGGGTCGGAACAGCGGGCAGTCGGTGGAGGTGCACCGCCCTTTTTCGTCCGCGGCAGCTCTTGACGAAATCCCCTCCGTGCCGTATGATCTCAGTAGGAAAGGTCCGGCCGCGGCCGTCCAGGCTACAGTATCTTTTGCTGTGCAACAGAGTCCTTAAAAAGAAGCTTCAATAACTACCACATTATGAACATAAGGAGTGGAAGCTATAATGGATCCCATGCAATCCACTAAGGCTGAAAATGCTCTCCCCCCTAAGGAAACTCAGGGTAATGATCTTAAGAACTGCTGCGCCAAAGGTAGGGATGCTAAGAACACATTTGTTTGGAATCAGGACGATTCATCCAAGATATTTCCTATTGATTATTCAGAACGTGAGTTTGCTAAAAAAATGTGTTGCGGTACACGAAAAATAAGATCTCATATTCTGAACCACTCGCCTATGAAGGATTTATTACAAGATTTAATCACGGGAAAGGGCGATAAATCAGATGTCTCGGTACAACAGCATATCAAACAAGGACAAGGCAAAAACGCACAGGCAAAAAAGCGTCCCCCTAATAGGGGGATTGCCGAATCGGGCAAGGCAAAGTTGCCGCTCCCACTCGAGGCAATTCTTTTTCTGAAGTGCTATCTTGAACTAGAATCTACAGAGTATAAAAATGTCTTTGAGTATGGCAGGAAAGATAGAGAAGAAAGAATATCCAGTTTCGTTGAAAAGCTTTGCAAAAACTTATGCAAAGCCATACTGCCGCGAACTTATGAGAATGATATTTTAAGTGATGCCATTGAAACTGAAACTGAA
>HHCFR05603__coassemble_480_pt1 | contig 39912 bp, 28 predicted proteins | sample HHCFR05603__metabat2_low_PE_030 | metagenome-assembled genome bin HHCFR05603 | reverse complement strand
CACCAGGATGTAGGGGGACTCCCCGTTCTTCTGCCGGGAGAACACCAGCAGCACCGCCCCCACGAAGAGGCTGCCCAGCACCGCCAGGGGGATGAGCCCCGCCGCCAGCACGATGCCTACGGCGATGGACCAGAACAGGAAGGCGATGTCCATGGGCTCCTTGATGGCGGTGCGGAACCGGACGATGGACAGCGCGCCCACCATGCCCAGGGAGAGAACGACATTGCTGGTCACCGCCAGGATGAGCAGGGTGGTGATCATGGTCAGGGCGATGAGGGTCACGCCGAAGCTGGGGGCGTACATTACGCCGCTGTAGCTCTTCTTGTAGACCAGGAAAATAAACAGGCCGAGGAGAAATGCCAGGGCCAGGGCGATGGCGGTGTCCAGCAGGGAGACGCTGTCCAGGCGCTCTAAGAAGCTGGATTTGAAGATGTCCTGAAAGGTGGTCATGGTCGGGCCGCTCCTTATCTCGTTTTTGATCTAGTCGAATCTTCGGCACAGGGCGTACTTGGAGCAGGCGCCCGCCCGGCGGCCCGGCGTCTGCACTGCCATGCGTACCAGCTCCGGGAGGAAGTCGTCGTATTTGACCTCCAGCACCGTGAGCCCCTCCAGTGGCTTCAGGGGGAAGCGCTCCGGGCGGAGGAAGTTCTGCCAGTTCAGCCCTGTGCGGATGTTCCGGTCCAGGGTGACCCGGACGTTTCCGGGGGCGTAGGTAAAGGCCTCCCGGTCGTAGCACACCACCGTCCGGGGCCGCAGCCCCGTCCCCAGGATCTTGCTGTACAGCTCCCGGAGCAGCGGCTCCCCCCGCTCCAGCAGGAAGCCCCAGTCCCCGGCCAGAAGCCCCTCCGCCTCCTCTGTGGACAGGCGGGCGGAGCGTTTGCCACACAGGCCGTTGACCTTGTATTTCTTTTCCAGCTTCAGCCAGGCGGGACTTTCGCCATAATACCGCAGGCGGAACTTCTCCCGCCGGTCCACGCCGTCCAGCTTCTCCCGGAGGGCGGCGTCATAGGGGGTGTCGAAGTACAGGCTGGTGATCCGGTAGCTCCCTTCCGGTCCGGCGTGGGCGTCATGGGGAAAGAGCCTGCGCAGCCGCCCGGCAAGCACCAGGTCCTCCTGGGGAGAGACCTGGTGCTTGCTCTCGTGGCGGAGCCTGGGGGAGTTAGTCGTCCCAGTCGTCGTCATCGTCATCGTCCCAGTCATCATCGCTGTAGTCGGTGACGCCGTCGGTGTTGGGACCGTAGTCGGTATCGTCGTAATCGGTGACGCCGTCCGCATTAGGGCCGTAGTCCGTGTCGTCGTAGTCAGTGACACCGTCGGCGTTGGGACCGTAGTCGGTATCGTCGTAGTCAGTGACGCCGTCGGCGTTGGGACCGTAGTCGGTGTCGTCGTAGTCGGTGACACCGTCGGCATTGGGACCGTAGTCGGTGTCGTCGTAATCGGTGACGCCGTCGGCGTTGGGGCCGTAGTCGGTGTCGTCGTAATCGGTGACGCCGTCGGCATTGGGGCCGTAATCGGTGTCGTCGTAGTCGGTGACGCCGTCGGCGTTGGGACCGTAGTCGGTGTCATCGTAATCGGTGACGCCGTCGGCATTGGGACCGTAGTCGGTGTCGTCGTAATCCTGATACTCCGCGTCCATCTCCGTGACTTTGCCGGTGACGGCGTTGACCTCATACTCATACTCCACGCCGTCCATGACGAACTCCACCTCGTACTCCCCGTCGTCCAGGTCGTAGTCCTTCTCCACAAACTGGATGTCGTCCCGGCCCAGCTGGGTGGAGAGGATGTTCTGGGCGGCCTGGGCGTTGATGTAGCCCTGGTCGGCATAGGCGTCATCGTAATCATCGTCATCCAGCGTCACGGTCTGGGAGCCGATCTGGTCGGCCTCCACCACCAGGCGGACCGCCTCCGCCAGCTCATTCAGGAACTGGTCGCTGGGATACCGGGAGCCCCGCTCCAGCTTCAGCACGATGTTCTTCTCGTTGCCGTCGATGGTGGCGTCGAAGTAGCCGCCGGCGTTGATCTCGTCCACCAGCTCGCCGATGACCGTGGTGCAGGCCTTACCCTCATAGCCGGTGTACCTGCTGAGGACGGCCCTGCCGTCGTCGTTGAGCCCGGTGAGGGCCACCACGTTGCCGGCCTCATCGTAGTCCATCTCGATCTCCGGATTGACGCTCAGCAGCACGGTGCCCACGCTGCCGGCGGGGTCCTCCTGAACCAGAGGTGCGGAGGCGGTGTTGTCGGGAAGCGCCTCCGTCTGGGGGGCGCCGCCGCAGGCGGTCAGGGCTGTCACAGTCAGGGCGGCGGTCAAGGCCAGGCCGAACAGTTTGGCATAGGTGTTTTTCTTCATTTTCTTCATCTCCTCAGAAATTCAGTTTGTGGTTGCGTTCTGTCTATAGATTACGAAGCCGCTTTTGGAAAACCGGGGTCCCGGAAAACTTTTCCTTTGGCTTACACTGGGAGGATACGGAGCCTTTGATGGAAAACCGGGGCCGCAAAAAAGTTTTTTTCGGGTCCTTCCTTAATCGTCGTTGTCCTCCCAATCGTCGTTCCAGCTGTTATCGCCGCTGTCGCTGTCCTCCCAGTCGTCATTCCAGACGTTATCGCCGCTGTCGCTGTCCCCCCAGTCGTCGTCCCAGCCGTTATCGCCGCTGTCGCTGTCCTCCCAGTCGTCGTTCCAGCCGTTATCGCCGCTGTCATTGTCATCCCAGTCGTCATCTTCCGGGCCGCCGTCCCAGCCGCCGTCATCATCACGGTCCTCATAGTCGGTCATACCGTCAGTATAGGGCGCCTCAGCGCCGTCATCATCTCCATAATCTGTGACGCCGTCGGCATTGGGGCCGTAGTCTGTATCGCTATAGTCGGTTATCCCGTCGCTGTTGGGAGCGTAGTCGGTATCCTCCGAAACAGCCGGCTGGGTGGGTGGCTCGGTCTGTGCGCCGGGCGCGGACTCTGGAACAGGTTCTGGCGCGGACGGCGTCACCGGTATGACCACTTCCTCAGCCGGCGGCTCCTCGGCGGCGGGGCCGATCTGGATCACGATGGCCTCCCCATACCGTTCCTCCAGCTCCTCCCGGGCCTCCTGCTCTTCCCGGGCCTGCCAGTCGGTATCATCGCTGGAGACGGTGATGGACACCGTCTCCCCGCTGGAGAGATAGCCCATGGAAATGGCCCGCTCCACCAGTTCCCCGGTTACATCCTCCCGGTCCTTGCCGCTGAAATTGTATCCGGCAATGAGTTCCTCGCCGTCTGGGTTGAGTCCCTCCAGCTCCAGCACCCGGTCGGTGCGGCTGAGGGTGAGCTCCACATCCGGATTGATCTGGATGCGCAGAGCCCCATAAGGGGCGAAGTTGGGCTGGTAATACCCAAAGAATACCAGGCAGAGGCAGGCGGCCAGGCCAGCCAGGCCGGACAGGGGTTTCCAAAGGGGAGCGGGCTTCCTCTGCGGCGTCCTCAGTTCCACGATCTCCTGAACGGTATCGCCCACCCGGTAGCGGAGGTTGGCCGCTTTCAGGAAGTGCCCCTCCTCGTCCAGCACCACCGCATAGGCTGGGTGGGTCTCCATGACCAGATATTTCATTTCGCGCTCCCTCCTTTGGCCGGGCCGATCTGGCACAGGTGCCCCCGGATGATCTCATAGCCGTTGGTGAAGGCCAGCAGGATAGCCACCAGATATTTCCGGTGCCGCTCCAGAGTCTTCTTGTCCGTACCGGAGCCGGATGCCAGCTCATTCATGGGCAGCTTTCCCGTGTCCTCCACCCGCTTGAGCAGCTCCGGCCGGGACCGGGCAAAATCCAGCACCCGGCGGCAGGCGGCGAACGTCCGTTCCTGCCGGGGACAGTTGTCCGCCACATCGGAGAAGGTCAGGCCGAAGCGGGAGAGGGCCTCCGAAAACTCTTGGATCTCCTTTTGACTGGCGGTACGTACTTCGTACGCCTCTATGTGGTTTGCTGTGTCGGGAATGGTTTCCACCAGTTCTCCGCTGTCCTCCTCAGGGCTGGAGGACGTGTGGAGGGAGATCACGTTTTTGTGGCGTTTTTCCGCCCGGTAGTGGTCGATGAGCCGGTTTTTGATGGACCGGGCCGCATAGGGGAGAAAAGCGCCCCGTCCTTTCTCATAGGCCAGGATCGCCTCATAGAAGGCCAGCATGGCGATGCTCAGCTCATCCTCGTGGCCGTCCTCCGGGGCAGTGCGGATAAATTTCACCGTCTCTGAACGGATGAAGCCCATGTATTGCTGGATGAACACATCCGCGGTTTCCGGGTCTGTCTTGGCCGCATACACCTGGCTTACGATACTGTGTTCTGTCTGTACCATGTCGATCCCTCCACCCCTCCGGCTGTAGAGTACGAGCCGCCCGCCGGATTTTCGGGGTCCGCTGTAATCTTTTTCAAAGATTCTGCGTACGCATATCTCTTCAGGATAGCATTTTAGCAAACCTCCGCTTTCGACGCGCTCCCCGCGCGGTAAAATATCTGTAAAAATTAGGTAAAATCATTTTGCGTCTTTGCGGAGCCGGGTCGTCTGTGGATTTTACAGGAATATGACAGAAATCTCATGCGGCTTGTATCACCTGGGGAGCTGATGAATGGACGCGGCGCGGAAGGCGGATGAGAGTGCCATCTGTTTTTTTCGGTTTCAGCCTATGGAGATCCCCACAGCCCTCCGGGCTGCCCCGGCAGTAAAATTGGGCAGAAGCCGCCTCTCCGCTTGTCTAATTTCTCCAATTTTGTATCGCGATCTGCCGCCTGGATCAGCGGCAAAAAACAGTGGAAAAACACAAACAAGTGTGCTATTATAAACAAGATATCTTGTGAAGGAGGCGCTTCTGTGTCCCTGTTTAACGCTTTGATTTTAGGACTGATCCAGGGGGTGGCGGAATTTCTGCCCATCTCCAGCTCCGGCCATCTGGCCATCGCCCAGGAGCTGCTGGGCTTTGGGGTGGAGGGCAGCGACGACATGTTTTTCGACGTGCTGCTCCACCTGGGCACCCTGGCGGCGGTGTTCGTGGCCTACTGGGCCGACATCAAGGAGATGATCCTGGAGTTTATCCGCACCATCCAGGACGTGTCCCACGGCGGGATGCCGGAGAAAATCCCCCCCGCCCGGCGAATGATCCTGCTGGTGGTGGTGGGCACCCTGCCCCTGTTCCTGGTGCTGCCCATCCAGGACTTTGTGGAGGGCCTCAGCAGCAATACATACTTCATTGGGGCGGCGCTGCTGGTCACCGGCGTGCTGCTCTGGGTGTGCGACCGGGTGAAGAAGGGACGGAAGAACGAGCGCACCGCCACCATGCGGGACGTGCTGGTGGTGGGCTTGAGCCAGGCCGTGGCCACCTGCCCCGGCCTCTCCCGGTCCGGCACCACCATCTCCGTGGGGTGCTTTGTGGGCTTTGAGCGGAAGTTCGCCGTCCGCTACGCCTTCCTCCTGTCCATCCCGGCGGTGCTGGGGGCCAACCTCCTCCACTTCGTGGACGTGATCCAGGCCGGGGGCATTGACCCCGCCCTGGTGCCCGCCTACCTCCTGGGGGTGGCGGTGGCGGCGGTGTCCGGCTACTTCTCCATCCGCCTGCTGCGGTTCGTGGCGGAGAAGGGCCGCTTCGGCGCCTTCTCCTACTACTGCTGGGCCGCCGGCGTCATCACCCTGGCCCTCAGCGTCATGAAGTCCACCTCCGGCCTGCCCTGGCTGGGAGCCTGACGCGGCTATGGAGAGAGAGCTTTGGGACGCGGTGGACCGGGAGGGGAGGCCCCTTGGTTTTGATCTGGTCCGGGGGGAGCCTGTGCCGGAGGGAGCCTATCACCTGGTGGTGGAGATTTACGCCGTGACACACGACGGGCGGGTGCTGGTGACCCAGCGCCACCCGGATAAGCCCTGGGGCCTCCACTGGGAGGTCACCGGCGGGTCCGTGGTGAAGGGGGAGAGCCCCCTGGCGGGCGCCCGGCGGGAGCTGCGGGAGGAGACCGGGCTGGCCCTGCCTCTGGAGGCATTTGTACCGGTTTATATCCAGCCCCGGCGGGGGATCGACGGCCACCCCACCATCTACCACAGCTTTCTGGTCCGCTTCGACCCGGAAGACCAGGCGATCTCCCTCCAGGCGGGGGAGACGGTGGACTGGAGGCTGCTGCCCTATGACGAGTACAAGAGGTTTATCCTGACGGATGCGTTCACCCCGGGAATCCGGGACCGCTTTCTGGCCCATCAGCCGGACTTTGACCGGCTGATCCTGGGAGCAATTGATGGCAAGTGAGGTGTACCATGGCGACCACACCAAAGAAAAAAACCGCCGGCGGCGGAAAGAGCGGCAGTCGCTCCTCATCCGCCAGGAGCGGCGCAAGGAGCGGGAAGGGGACCGGCAGCCGGTCCTCCTCCCGGAAAGCCCCGGCCAAGCGGCCCATCCGCCGGGAGGTCACCGGGGTGGTGTTTCTGATCCTGGCCCTGTGCGTGTTTTTCAGCTATTTCAACCAGGACGGCTGGCTCATCGTCCTGCTGCCCACGGTGCTCAAGGGCCTCTTTGGCTTCGGCTACTTCCTGGTGGCCCCGGCCCTGGCGGCGGCGTCCTGGATCTTGCTGACCCACAAGGGGAGGCCGGTGGCCCTGCGGACCGCCTCGGCCCTGCTGGTGCCCTATCTCTTCGGCGGGGTGTGGCACATGCTCTTCTGCCGGGAGGATCTCTCCAGCCCCGACGGCCTGCTGGGCAAGCTGTGGACCACCGGCGGGGAGCTCTACAGCGGCGGCGTCCTTTCCGGGGGCACCGCCCAGGGGTTCCTGGCGGTGCTGGGCAAGCCCGCCTCCGTGGTAATCTTCTGCGTCCTGATCCTGGTGCTGCTGATGGTGGTGTTCCAGATCAGCTTCTCCACCCTCTGGCAGATGTGGAAGGAGCGGGAGCGTCTGGACTACCGGGTGGAGGACTACGAGGACGAGGAGGACGACGAGTACTTCCAGCCAATAGCGGAACGCAAGGCCGAGAAGCCCGCCTCCCGGCCGGCCCGGCCCCGTGCGCCCCGGCCGGAGATCGACATCCCCCTGGATGATGACGAGGAGACCTCCCGGGAGAAGAAGGGCGGCGTACTCTCCAGCTTCTTCAAGCCCCGGGACAAGGAGCAGATGACCCCCGCCGACGTGCTCACCGGCAGTGCTCCCAACGGCAATGCCCCGGCCCAGCCCCAGGAGGAGCCCCAGCCGGCGCCGGTCCCCGCTCCTCCGCCGGAGCCCGTCCCCATTCAGGAGCCGGAGTTCCAGGAGGAGCCGCCGGTGGAGACCCGGCGGCGGAAAAAGGACACCGCCGGCGAGGTGGAGGCCGCCACCGCCCAGGTGGCCGCCGAGATCGCCAACGGCATGGCGGTGGAGAAGACCTACGACTTCCCGCCCATTACCCTGCTGGACCAGAACCGGCAGGACAACTACATCGAGGCGGGGGCGGAGCTGCGGACCAACGCCCAGCGCCTGGCGGACACCCTCCACAGCTTCGGCGTGGACGCCACCGGCGGCGACGTGATCCGGGGACCCGCCATCACCCGCTACGAGTTCGTCCTGGACCAGGGGGTGAAGCTCAGCAAGATCACCAACCTGGCCGACGACATCGCCCTGGCCCTGGGGGCCAGCGGCGTGCGCATCGCCCCCATCCCGGAGAAGATCTCCGTGGTGGGCATCGAGGTGCCCAACAAGACCGTCTCCCCGGTGCTGATCCGGGATGTCATCGAGTCCCGGGCCTTCACCCAGCACAAGTCCTCTGTGGCCTTTGCCGTGGGCCGGGACATCGGGAACAAGGACATCGTGGGGGACATCGCCAAGCTGCCCCACGTGCTCATCGCCGGTACCACCGGCTCCGGTAAGTCCGTGTGCACCAACTCCCTCATCATCTCCCTGCTCTACAAGTCCAGCCCCGAGGACGTGCGGTTCATCATGGTGGACCCGAAGATGGTGGAGCTGGCCCCCTACAACGGCATCCCCCACCTGCTGATCCCTGTGGTCACCGACCCGAAGAAGGCTGCCGGGGCCCTCCAGTGGGCGGTGTACGAGATGATGAAGCGGTACAAGACCTTCTCCGAGCTGGGTGTGAAGAAGCTGGAGGAGTACAACGCCCTGGCCGCCCAGCGGGAGGATCTGCCCCACATGGCCTCTGTGGTGGTGGTCATCGACGAGCTGGCGGACCTGATGCTGGTAGCCGCCAAGGAGGTGGAGGAGTCCATCTGCCGGGTGGCCCAGATGGGCCGCGCCGCCGGGATGCACCTGGTCATCGCCACCCAGCGGCCCTCCGCCGACGTGATCACCGGCCTGATGAAGGCCAACATCCCCAGCCGCATCGCCTTTGCCGTGGCCTCCTCCCTGGAGTCCCGGATTATCCTGGACACCACCGGCGCGGAGAAGCTGGTGGGCCGTGGCGATATGCTCTACGCCCCCCTGGGCAGCGGCAAGCCCATCCGGGTCCAGGGCTGCTTCATCACCCCCGAGGAGATCGACCGGGTGGTGGGCTACGTCAAGTCCACCGGCGAGGCCCAGTACTCCGACGAGGTCATGCGGAAGATCGAGGAGTCCCTCCAGGAGAAGGAGAAGAAGGGGGGCGGCGGCCCTGCCTCCTCCGCCTCCGACGGCGACGAGGGCGGCAGCGAGGACGAGCTCCTGCCCGCCGCCGTGGAGGTGGTCCTGGAGACCGGGCAGGCCTCCGTGTCCATGCTCCAGCGCCGGCTGAAGCTGGGCTACTCCCGGGCCGCCCGCCTGGTGGACCAGATGGAGCAGCGGGGATACGTGGGGCCCTTCGAGGGCTCCAAGCCCCGCCAGCTCCTCATCACCAAGGAGAAGTGGCAGGAGATCAAAATGGCCCAGGGCGGCGGCGGGGACTTCACCCCCGACGAGCTGGCAGGTATGAAGCACGCCTCCATGGACGACGGAGAACACGTCATCCCCTGGGAGGACCAGTGAACCGAAATAGGCCTACATTCTTTTTCTTGGAAAGAAAAAGAATCAAAAAGAACTTTGATCGCAAAGCTCCGCTTTGCTTAGGAAAAAAGTATGGTAAAGGCTATTGCGTGTCCAGAGGAGAAAGAGCGGATCGCCACCCAGGTGCTTGCGGCTCTGCCGGACTGGTTCGGACTGCCGGAGAGCACCGCCGCCTACGTCCGGGGCAGCCGGGACCTGCCCTTCTGGGCTGATGTATCGGAGGAGGGGGAGGTCCGGGGGTTCATCGCTCTGCGTGAGACCAGCCCCTACACAGGGGAGGTCTATGTCATGGGTGTGATGCCCCAGTATCACCGCCGGGGCGTCGGCCGGGCCCTGTTCCAGGCCCTCTGTGCCGAGGTGCGGCGGCGCGGCTACGAGTTTCTCCAGGTCAAGACCGTCCGGGAGGGCTGCTACCCCGCGTATGACAGGACCATCGCCTTCTACCGGAGCCTGGGCTTCCGGGAGCTGGAGTGCTTCCCGGAGCTGTGGGACCCCTGGAACCCCTGCCAGATTTTCGTGATGGCGGTATGATAAAAGTTTTGGCCCTGTGCCGTCAGAGACGGCACAGGGCCACAGTTTGTTTTAGGTGATTATGAGGATTTTGCTCACGCCGTGGTCTTCTCCCGCCGGGCCTTCTCCTGGAGCTTCCGGCAGGTCTTGCGGTACCGCTCCGCGATGGGCCCGGCGTCCTTGTAGATGGCGGCCTTCCCGGACCATTGGCGGCCTTCCTTCTGGGCGGTGACGGCCATGTACAGCCGCCGGTGCTCCTGGCACCGGCAGCGGAGGACCTGCTCGGTAGGGGTGGTGCGGACCCACCGCCCGGCGGAGAGGGGCTTGCCGCAGAGGGGGCACACCGGTTGGGAGACCTCCTTGCGGTTCTTGCAGGCCCAGCGGGTGTCATATGTACCCAGGTCCAGCTCCCACAGGGGAGGGAGGCCCTTCTGCTTCGGGGGCTTGTGGAAGAGCGTCAAATCAGGAAACTGGTCCAGCATGGTCTGGTAGACCATGACGGTGTAGAAGGTGTCGTTCCAGGCGCTGTGGAAGTCCAAATCCGCATCCAGCCCCAGCTCCGACACCGCCTTCTCCAGGGAGGGCTGACAGCCCAGATCCCCGCCGTAGAGCTTCTGGTACATGTACTGCAGGTCGAAGAACTCGCACTTCCAGCCCGGATCGAAGGAGATGTGGTGGAACTCGAAGTTCCGCAGCAGCACCTCCACGTCGTTGTTGCCCCACTCGATGAACACCGGGTTCTCCCCGCACCAGTGGAGGAAGGCGGGGCCCAGGTCCAGGAAGGTGGGGGCGTCGTCCAGCAGCTGCCGCAGTTCCTCCCGGCCGTACGGAAGCAGACGGTAGGTGCGGTTGTCGATCTTCCGGCCCACCTTGGGGTGGATGTAGCTGTGGAAGGAGTCCTCCATGGCGCCGGTGGCCTGGTCCACCTTCATGGCGGCCACCTCCAGCAGCTCATGGAAGGGCAGGCGCTGCCCATCCTTCCCCCGGTAAAATGTAGTATTCCATTCCAAGTCCAAAAAAATCAGCTCAGCCATAGGTTACGGCTCCCATATTGATTTGCATATGCACAGCAAGCATGGCCGTGTGCCGTCTCTGACGGCACGGCCTATCTCTCAGCGCGTGAGCCGGGGACGGCCCACATGTGGGAAGCTTTACGCGCTTTAAAGCTTGCGCGTGGTTACACTGCCCTCACGGCGCGTAAATCTTCTTCATATCCGCCGACAGAGGGGCGGTCAAATACAGATGTTCCCCGGTGACGGGGTGGTCCAGCGCCAGGGCGGCGGCGTGGAGGGCCGGGCGGGGGATCAGGTCCCTGTCCTCCGTCCCGTACAGCCAGTCTCCCGCCAGGGGACAGCCCAGAGCCGCCATGTGGACCCGGATCTGGTGGGTCCGCCCGGTGTGGGGCGTCAGCTCCACCAGGGAGAGGCCCCGCCGGGTCCCCAGTACCCGGTAGTCGGTGCTGGCCTCCTGGCCTTGGAGATCAATTTGCCGCCGGATGGCGGAGCCGGGGGCCCGTCCAATGGGCAGGGAGATAGTGCCCTGGAGCGGCCGGGGGTATCCCAGGCACAGGGCCAGGTATCGCCGCTGAAAGGCCCCGCTGTGGAGCTTCCGCCGCAGCTGGTCGTGGATGTATCCGCTCTTGGCTACAACCATCACCCCGGTGGTGCCCCGGTCCAGCCGGTTCACCGGATGGAAGGTGAAGCCCTCACCCAGATAGTGGGCCAGGCCGTTGGCCAGGGTTGGCTCTCCGGGGGATAGGGAGGAGGGGATCACCGCCAGAGGCGCCGGCTTGTCCAGCACCAGCAGGTGCTCGTCCTCGAACAGGATATGGAGGTCCATGGCGATGGGCGCGATTCGGCTGGGCCGCTCCGCCTTGCCCAGGTCCGCCTCCAGCACCTGGCCCGCTCGGACCACGGCGTTGGTGAAGACCCGACGGCCATCCAGCAGCAGCCCGGTTTCGGACCACTTCAGCCGGTTCACGCAGGTGGTGGACAGTCCCAGCTCATGCTTCAGCAGGGAGCCCGCTGTCCGCCCCGCCTGCCGCTCCGATACCGTCAGTGTCAAACGCGCCATGGTATTCCTCTCCTTCGCGCGTACGCGCAACACTTATATTATACAATAGGCGGCGACGGTTTTCAACAAGAACTGTGCGGCATTTTCAATCTGTCAAAAAGTCTTGACAGACCGCTTTTGCCTCTCATCCAGAACGCGCGGAGTCCGGCGGGGAACGCTGTCCCCCGTTGCCGCTGCCTCTTGCAAATCTGTTGATTTCTGGTACACTGGTGGGGAGAGATCTGAGCCGGCGCCGCCGGCAGAGAGGAGCGCATGATGCAAGTATATGACAACAGACCCGTCCAGGCCAAGGTCCTGCCCGTGGAGGGGGCGTACCTCCGCACCCGCTACCAGCTCTCCCAGGAGGGCCCCGTTCTGATCACTGTGGGCATGGGGGAGAACTGGTCCCCCCTGGCCTGCAAGGAGGTCTACGCCAAGGGTGTGAAGACCGCCCTGGGGCTGGACAGCGAGAGCTGCCTGTTCGACCTCACCGCCGCCGCCCGGCTGGGGCGGGCGGGGCTCTGCGCCGCCCTGGAGGGGGTCTACGGCGGGGCCTACCGGCAGAAATTCACCTTGACGGACGCCTGCGAGCCGGCCATCCCCTGCTATGCCGGCGGCGAGGGCTGGACGGAGGAGGAGCTGACGGCGGCTGTGGAGCTGGCCCGGTCTATCCTCCAGGCACGGAACCTGGTCAACCGCCCCGCCAACCTGCTGACGCCGGAGGTCTTTGCCCGGACCCTGGCGGACATGGGGGAGGGCCTGCCCATTGACGCCCGGGTCTACAGCCGCCAGGAGCTGAAGGACCTGGGGCTGGGCGCCCTCCTCTCCGTGGGGGACAGCAGCGGCTACGCCCCCGCCATGGCGGTGCTGCGGTACACCGGCGCCCCGGAGAGCGGGGAGCGGCTGGGGTACGTGGGCAAGGGCGTGACCTGCGACACCGGCGGCTACTGCCTCAAGCCCGGCAAGTCCATGGAGACCATGAAGGGGGACATGGCCGGCGGCGCGGCGGTGGCGGCGGCGGTCCGGGCCCTGGCGGTTGTTGGAGCGAAGGTGAACGTCACTGCGGTGATCCCCGCCTGCGAGAACCGGATCTCCCGGGAGAGCACCCTCCCCGGGGACCTGATCACCTCGCTCTCCGGCCAGACCATCGAGGTCCTCAACACCGACGCCGAGGGGCGGCTGATCCTGGCCGACGCCCTCACCTGGGCCATCCGTGAGGAGGGCTGCACCCGCCTGGTGGACGTGGCCACCCTCACCGGGGCCATCTGCGCTATGTTGGGGAATGTGGCCGCCGGGGTCATGGCCAGCGACGACGGCTGGTATGACCGCCTGCTTGACGCCGCCGCCCTCTCCGGGGAGCGGTACTGGCGGATGCCGGACTTCCCGGAGTACGAGAAGCTCATCGAGAGCGATCTGGCGGACGTGCGCAACACCTCCAAGGACGGCTGCGGCGCCATCGCCGCCGGACTGTTCCTGAAGAAGTTCACGGAGGGTCTGCCCTGGCTCCACCTTGACATTGCCGGTACCGCCGACGGGAAAAAGCCGGTGTGGCAGCACCAGGTGGGAGGCGCCACAGGAGCGGCGGTGAGCACCCTCTACCACCTGGCTGTTGGAATGGAAGGGGTGTAAGGTGGAAAAGCCTTACATACTGGAGGCCTGCGTGGACTCGGTGGAGTCTGCCCAGGCGGCGGCCCGGGGCGGTGCGAACCGGCTGGAGCTCTGCGCCAACCTGGTCATCGGGGGCACCACCCCCACGCTGCCACTGTTCCACGCCGTCCGGGAGGCCAGCGGCCTCCCCGTCAATGTGCTGATCCGCCCCCGGTTCGGCGACTTTCTCTACACTGCGGCGGAGCGGGCGGTCATGTGCCGGGAGATCGAGACCTTCGCCGCCCAGGGGGTCAACGCCGTGGTCATCGGCGCCCTGCGGTCCGACGGGACCCTGGACCGGGCGGCCATGGGGGAAATGATCGCCGCTGCCGGCGGCATTCACATCACCCTCCACCGGGCCTTCGATGTGTGCCGGGATCCCTTTGAGGCGCTGGAGACGGCCTTGGAGCTGGGGGTGGATACTATCCTCACCTCCGGACAGGCCGCCGATGCCTGGGCGGGCCGGGAGACCATCGGAGAGCTGCTCCGGCGGATGGGGGACCGGGGGGACCTCCTCATCGGCGGCGGGGTCAGCGCCGGGACCATCCGGGAGCTGCGGGCGCTGTATCCCGCCGCCCGGTGCTTCCACCTCTCCGGGAAGAAGGTCCTGGACAGCGGCATGATCTACCGCAACCCCGCCGTGTCCATGGGACTGCCCGGCATCAGCGAGTTCCAGGGCTGGCGCACCGACGAGGAGGCCATCCGCTCCGCAGCCCTGGCTCTCCGGGGGGAGGACCGTCATGGCGGTGTCTGATGCCTGGCGGCGGCGGATCGACCAAGGCTTTCAGCGGAATCTGGCGGACTGGCCCCTGGTTCGCCGGGAGCTTGCGGCGCTCCTTCCCGTCCTGAGTGCGGAGGAGGCCCTGTGCCTCCGGGCGGTGTATGCCGGCCTGGGGCCCCAGGACCTGGCCTCTATCCCCGCCGGGCAGCATTTGGAGGATGTTCGGACCGCCCTGCTGGCCCGGCGGGAGCTGGACCGTCAGGTGGGTGAGGAGCTGTTTTTTCTCTATGTCCTGCCCGCCCGGGTGAACAACGAGTTCCCCGATGGGGCCCGGCCCTGGCTCTACGAGCAGCTCCGGGACCGGGTGAAGGGGCTGGGGCTGGCGGAAACAGCCCTGGAGGTGAACTACTGGTGCTATGCCCACGCCACCTACGCCCCGGCGGATGACCGGACCATGGGGCCCCGGGGCGTGTGCAGCCGGGCACAGGGCCGCTGTGGGGAGGAGTCCACCCTCCTGACGGCGGCTCTCCGGGCGGTGGGCGTCCCTGCCCGGCAGGTCTACGCCCCCCGTTGGGCCCACTGCGACGACAACCACGCCTGGGTGGAGTTCTGGGACGGGACCGGGTGGCGGTACATGGGAGCCTGTGAGCCGGAGGAGGCCCCGGACCGGGGGTGGTTTACCTCCGCCGCCTCACGGTCTATGCTGGTCCGGGCACTGGAACCGGACCTGGAGAACGGCGGCTGCCGGGTGGTAAACGTCACGGCACGGTACGCCCGGACCGTCTGCCTCGCCGTCCGGGCGGAGCGGGGAGGGCTCCCGGTTCCCGGCGTCACCGTCCGTTTCCAGCTGGTCAACGACAGTCAGCTGTGGACCATCTTCCAGGGGGAGACAGACGGGGCGGGGGAGACATCCATGGAGACGGGCCTGGGCTGTCTGGTGGTCTCCGCCTGGTTCGGCGGCCGTCTGACGGAAAAGCTGGTGGACCTGCGGAAAGAGAGGACCGTCACCCTCGCCTGGGAGGCGGGTTTCGACCCTCTGGAGACGGAGCGGGAGGTCCTCTGGGAGCTGACGCCTCCGGCGGGGATCGTCCCACCCCCGGCTCCCAACCCCGGCAGTGCCCACCTGGAGCGTCTCCGCCAATGTGAGGCGGAGCGCCGGGCCTGCGAGGATACCTTTATCAAAAAAGGCCCCCGGCCTCTCGTCTGTGCGGGAGGGAACCGGGGGGAGATCGAGAAATTTTTGGCTCTGCCCGGCTATGACCGGGAGGACAAGGAGGCCCTGTTGGGGAGCCTGCGGGACAAGGATTTTGCCGACATCACCTGCGAGGCCCTGGAGGATTATCTTCTGGCGGCCTTGCCCTGGAAGGAGAAATACGAGCCCCGGATCTGGCGCCGGGAGATCCTGAACGCCCGGGTGGAGAACGAACCCCTTCTGCCGGTGCGGTGTGAGATCGCCGCCCATCTGGCGGGGGAGGGCCTCCGGGACCGCGCCGACGTGCTCCGCTGGATGGACGGTCACCTGCGCCCGGCGGAGGAGCACGGCCTGACGGATCGCCGGGGCGACGGGGCGGCCTACCTCCGCCACGGCGTCTGCCCGCCATCGGAGCGGCAGCTCCTGGCGGAGCAGATCTGCCGGGCCCTGGGGATCCGGGGCGGGGAGATCGCTCCGGGGGAGTGCCGCCTGATCCTGCGGTCAAGGGAGGGGCCCCTCCGGTACCGGGAGCGGTTCACGCTCAGCCGCTGGGAGGGAACGGACTACCGTACCCTGGATCTGGACGGCTTGGCCGTAAGGGACGTTTCTCTGCTGGGCGGGCTGTCTGCCGGCTGCTACCGCCTCGTCGTCACCCGCCGGCAGATCGACGGGACCGTCTCCGCCCGGGTGTACAGCTTTCGCCTGGCGGGGGAGCGGACCATAGATCTGGCTCCGATCCCGGACCGCACGGCGGAAAAGCTGCTGTCCGCCGCCCTTCCCCCTGTGAAGGTAAAGAGCCTTACAGATGGTGCGGCGGAAGATCTGACCGCTCCGACAGCCGCCGGAAGCCTTTTGCTCTTCCTTCAGCCGGGGTCGGAGCCCACGGAGCATCTGCTCCAGGAGCTGTTGGAGCTCCGGGAAATCTGCCGGGAGGGTGAGGTCCCCATCCGCTTTCTCCTGGAGAGCCGGGAGGCGGCGGAAAACCACACCCTGCAGCGGTGCCTGGAGGAGATTCCCTCCTGCGTCTGCTTCCTGGCGGAGGAGGCGTCTATCCGTGAGCGGGTCCGGCTGGCCATGGGTGTTGGCGATGCCCGGCTTCCCCTGGCGGTGGTTCTGGACCGGTTCGGCCGGGGGCGCTTTGCCCTGGCAAACTACAATATTCGCGCCGCTCACACGCTCCTGAAGATCCTGGAGCTGGTCCAGGCCCCGGCATAGCCCGCCGTTGCCGCCGCCCAGCTTATCCCACGGTGAAGCCGTTCACTGTGGCGTACGCCACATGGGTTCCGGCGTCATCGGTGACATCCACCGTGTAGAGGCAGGTGGTCCGCCCGGCTTTCACGCACCGGGCCTCCGCCAGAAGGGTGGTCCCCCGGGCAGGGGAGAGAAAGGTGATGGACACATGCTGGCTGACAGTGACGCGCTCCGCGTGGCCGTTGACTGCCACGGCAAAGGCGAAGTCCGCCAGGGTGAAGATGGCGCCGCCCATGGGGGTGTGGTTGGCGTTCATGTGCTCCTCCCGCAGGGGCAGGGCACACACCGCCCGGCCGGGCTCCGCCTCCCGAATTTCAGCACCGGTGAGGGCGGTGGCGTACTTGTCGTGAGAGAACCGCTCTCTCAGCGCCTCCAATGATGGCATGGAAAAACTCCTTTCCCGCCCGCTTCGGCGGGCGGACAGATTTTGCTGATATGACTATACCACACCCTCCCTCCAGTGTCAAAAAGCGCTCGGCAGTCCTTCTGAAAGACTGCCGGGCGCAGTTGCTTGTGGGAAGGGGATGATTGAGGACCTGGGTCGCCTCTGTGCCTGGAATCAGGCGGCAGAATCCGCCACCTCCGCCAGAGCGGCCAGAAGCTCCAGAGTGCGGTACAGGACAGCGCACATCTCGCTGCGCTTCAGGACTCCGGCGCCGTTGAAGGTGACAGTGCCGTCCTCGGCGGTATAGCCGGTGAGGATGTGCAGCTCACTGAGAGCGGTTACATAGCCGTTGTCAATGTCGGCAAAGGGAGAGGGACTGTTGGAGGGGGCCAGACCGATGGCGCCGGCCAGCAGCAGAGCGAGTTCCTGCCGGGTGATGGCGGCGTTCAAGTCCACCTCGCCATCCAGGATCCCCAGCTCCAGCGCCAGGGCCTGATAGCCGCTGGCCCATGTGCCGCCCTCCAAGGGGGACTGCTCCTCGTAGCCGGCGGTGAGCAGCACCAGCTTCAGCGCCTCACCCCAGGTGACGGACCCGTTGGGACGGAAGGTGCCGTCCTCATAGCCGGCCAGAATACCGGCGCTGGACAGGGCCAGCACATACTCCGCGTACCAGCTCTCCGCGCTGACGTCACTGTACATGGCCTCCAGGGCGGCGCCGGGCAGACGGCCTTCAGCGTTCAGCGCCCCGGTCAGCTCCTGGGCCAGCGTCTGAATATAGCTGGCCTCCAGAGGGTTGGGCAGTCCCAGTGCGGTGAAGCTCTCCTGGAGACCCCGTTCAGCGGGGGAGGCCACAAAGGACAGGTACTGGTCCACAGCGCCCTCAAAGCCTTCGGACTGGGCGGTGCGCCAGAAGCTGAAGGCCCCGGCGGCGGACACGGCGTAGCTGATATAGTAGCAGGGGGACTGGAACATGTGGGGAATCTGAACCCAGCCGTAGGCCTCCGTCCGCCCATCGCCCGCATCAGCCATTCCGTAAGCCCGCAGCAGCTCCAGGTACTTCTGGTTGATCTGCTGGAGGGTTACATTCTCCGTGGCGTAGACGTACTGCTCCAGTTCTCCGATCAGGCAGCCCTGGACCATCGCTCCGGTGAGGTTGGCCATCAGATAATCCTGAGCGGCCTGGGCGGAGGTGCCGAAGAGACTGCTGTAGTAGTGGGTGAACAGCAGCTCCAGCCCCTGGGAGTGGACCTCGGAGGTGTCGATGTTGTCCGCGGCGTCGTTCCAGTCGGTACCGTCCCAGTAATAGTTGTTGTAGTGGCCCAGCTCGTGGACCAGGGTGGAAAAGTCGTAGAAGCTGCCGGTGGGCTGGTTGAACATAAAGGGGGCGCCATAGCTGTAGAGCATGGTGGTGAACCCTACGCCCTGCTTGCTGTCGCTGTAGGCCAGGTCATACATCTGGTGGTCCACCATATAGTCCAGGGCCTCCGCCAGTTCGCTGGACATCTGGCCGATGTAGGGCTGGATCATGTCGATGGCGGTGTCGCCGGAGTAGTCGGTGGTAAAGACTTTGTCGGAGGCGGACAGGGACACAAGGGCGGCCAGGGAATTGCTGACCGGCGTGATATTGGCTGCTACCGCCTGGCAGAAGGGCAGGATCTCCTCCTGGGTGTAGTCCCTGGTGTAGACCGTGTCGTAGGCGTAGTCGCCGTAGTTCTCATATTCTGCGGCTACGGCGATCTCCTGGCGCAGGCGGACCATGCGCAGGTAGATCTCGCCCAAGGCGGCGTTCTGGGCCTGAACGATCTCTGTCAGCAGACCGTCGGCGGTCTCCGCGTCCAGGCTGCCCTCGGCCAGGGCGGTGTAAACGGCGTTCTCGTCATAGGTCCGTCCCTGGTAGTTCACCGCATAGCTTCTGAGGGAGGCCAGCTGGTACTCCTGAAGCAGCGACTGCTCCTCCTGGGCCCGGGCCATTTCTTCACTCGTCATAGCCTGATAGGTGCTGTAGTAGTCCGCGTCCGCCTGGGAGAGCTGCTGGCGCATCCAGGCGCCGCAGGGGGAGGCCAGAAGGTCCCGAATCAGCAGGGAGAAGGCGTCCGCCGTCTCCAGGTAGGCGCTGTGGGTGTAGGTATTCTCCTCCACGTAGGCAGAGTTGGCGGCATCCTGGTAGACCAGGATGTTCGACAATGTATACATGGTCAGCAGCTCCATGACCTGATCGGCCAGCGCCTGGAACCGCTGCGCCACGGCCTCCGCCTGGTTCTCGTCGGCGGCCAGGGCGCGGATGGAGTCCATCTCCTCCAGAATAGGCGCCGTGTCGATCCTGCGGTATTCGATCTCGCTGAAAGTCAGCTCCGTATGAGGCTGATCCTCAAAAAAGTCGGTCTCCCGGGTCTCCGCGGCCATAGCCCAGGGGCATAGGCTGAGGGACAGTGCCACAATGAGGATCAGGGACAGCGCTCTTTTTTTCATAACGGCTCCTTTCCGGCTGTGCAAGACAGGCTGAACGTATTTTGCGAAAAGCATGAGACCATTATAGAGGAAAATCCGGGAAAATACAACGCCGATTTTGTTGAGAGCGCCAAAATGAGGCGTCCGGCCAGAAAAGAAAGCCGTTGAAAAGGGGCGGAGGCCTCTGGTATAATGCACGATGAGAAATCAGAAACCTCAGCAATGAAAAGCGGGAGAGGACCGGCGAAGGGGGAGAGCGCCATGGCGCGGATGGAAGTATGGATGGGGCGGGCCAACACCGGCAAGTCGCTCCGGGTGCTGGAGAAGATCCGGGACCTGGGTGACAGCGGCGTCGGACAGCTGCTGCTGGTGCCGGAGCACGCCACCTACCAGGCGGAGCTGGATCTGTGCCGGGTATGCGGTGACACCGCCTCCCGCCACGGGGAGGTGCTGAGCTTCCGGCTGCTGGCCAGCCGGGTGCTGGCGCGGACCGGCGGCGCGGCGGACGGGACACTGGACGCCGGGGGCAAGCTGCTGATGATGCAGCGGGCCCTCCAGGAGGCCCTGCCCTCCCTGACGGTCTACGCCCGCCCCTCCCGGAAGGCGCCCTTCCTGGCGGAGCTGGTGGCGCTGTGCGACGAGCTCCAGGTCTGCCGGGTGGAGCCGGAGCGGCTGGGGGAGGTTTGGAGCGGCCTGGGCGGGCTCACCGGGGAGAAGGTCCGGGACTTGAGCCTGATCTACGCCGCCTATCTCCACCGCCTGAAGGGGGAGGGCCAGGACCGCCGGGACCTGATGACCCGGCTGGGGGAGGAGCTGGAGGCCTCCGGGTACGCCGAGGGCAAGGACGTCTTCCTCGACGGCTTCACCTACTTCACCGCCCAGGAGCTGGCGGTCATCGCCATCCTGCTGCGGCGGGCCCGGTCCGTCACCATCACCCTCCTGGGGGAGCGGGACAGCGATCTGGAGATCTTCCGCCAGAGCCTCCGGGCCCGTGACCGCCTGGTCCGCCTGGCGGACAGGGAGGGGGCAGAGTGCCGGGTGGTCTACCTCCCCTCCCGTCCGCCGGAGACAGCCCTGGAGCACCTGGAAGCCCACTTCTTCGGCGGCAGCGCCAAGTGGGATGGAGACTGTCAGGCGGTAAAGCTTTACAGGGCGGAGAGCCTCTTTTCCGAGGCGGAGTACGTGGCCTCCGAGATCTTGACCCTGGCGCGGACGGGAAAGTTCCGGTTCCGGGACATCGCGGTGGCCGCCCGGAACCTGGAGGAGTATGCCCCGGTCATCGAGAGCGTCTTTGAGCGCTACGGCGTGCCGGTGTATGTCAGCCGCCGCAGCGACGTGCTGGAGAAGCCGGTGCTGAGCCTCATCGCCGCCGCCCTGGACGCAGTGAGCGGCGGGTATGAGTACGAGGACATGTTCCGGTACCTCAAGACCGGGTTGGCTGGCCTTACCGCCGGGGAGTGCGACAGGCTGGAGAACTACGTCATCGCCTGGGACGTCCACGGGGCCATGTGGGTTCGGGAGGAGGACTGGACCGCCAACCCCGCCGGGTGGAAGGAGGACTTTACCCCGGAGGAGGCGGAGGCCCTCCGGGAGATCAACGCCATTCGGGCGAGGGTCGGCGGCCCCCTGGGCCGTCTGGCCCGGGGATTGAAGGAAAAGGAGAGCGCCGCCGGGAAGCTGGAGGCCCTCTGGTCCTTTCTCACGGAGATCGACCTGCCCGGCCGGCTGGAGGAGCGGACGGCGGAGCTGGAGACCCTGGGGGAGCTCCAGCAGGCCCAGGAGTACGGCCAGCTCTGGGAGCTGCTGTGCTCCGTCATGGACCAGTTCGCCGACACCCTGGGGGACACGGCGCTGGACCAGGAGGAGTTCACTCGGCTGCTGAAGCTGGTGCTGACCCAGTACGACGTGGGCACCATCCCCGTGTCCTTGGACCAGGTCCAGCTCTCCCAGATCACCCGGAACGACCGCCACCAGATCCGGTGCCTCTTCCTCATGGGGGCCAACGACCACGTGCTGCCGGCGGTGCAGACCGGCGCCGGCCTCCTCACTCGGGAGGACCGGTCCCGGCTGCTGGACCAGGGGGTGGAGCTAGCCCCCAGCGGGGTGGACCTTCTGGACATGGAACTGCAAAACCTCTACGCCGCCCTGGCCCAGCCCAAGGACCGGCTGACCATCACCTGGCCCGCCGCGGGCCTGGACGGCAGCCCCCTGCGGCCCTCCTTCGTGGTGGGCCGGGTGGCGGCCCTGCTTCCCGGCGTCCGGGAGGAGCGGGAGGGGGAGGATAGGCCCTACCGCCTCACCGCTCCCGTCCCCGCCCTGGAGACGGCGGGGGGCTTCCGGGACAGCGCCCTGTGGCGGTACTTCCAGGCGGGGGAGGCCTACGCCCCCGCCCTGGCCGCCATGGACCGGGCCGCCGGGATGGGCCGGGGCCGCCTCTCCCCCCAGGCGGTGGAGAGCCTCTATGGCCGCAGCTACCGCATGTCCGCCAGCCGCATCGACAAGGTCAACGCCTGCCACTTCGCCTACTTCATGGAGTACGGCCTCCGGGCAAAGGAGCGGACCCCGGCGGACTTTGACGCCGCCCAGGTGGGAACCTTCCTCCACTACGTGCTGGAGCACGTCACCCGGGAGGCCGTGGGCCGGGGAGGCTTCGCCGCCCTGGACGAGGGGCAGCGCCGGGCCCTGGTCCGCGCCGTTATCGACCGGTACATGGCCGCCGCCATCCCGGGCTTCGAGGGCCGGGAGAAGCGGTTTCAGTACCTCTTCCGCCGCCTGGGCAAGACCGTCACCGCCATCGTGGACAACGTGGCGGAGGAGCTGGAGGGCTCGGACTTCGTGCCCATGGCCTTCGAACTGGAGTTTCGGGAGGGCGGCGACCTGCCGGCCATCTCCTTCCACGCCCCCGGCGGGGACCTGACGGTGGTGGGGAAGGTGGACCGGGTGGACGGCTGGCTGCGGGACGGCAAGCTGTACCTGCGGGTGGTGGACTACAAATCCGGGAAAAAGGCCTTTGACCTCAGCGACGTCCAGCACGGGCTGAATATCCAGATGCTCCTCTACCTCTTCGCCCTCCAGCGGGAGGGGCGGGCCCTCTTCGGGGACCGGGAGATCGTGCCGGCGGGGGTGCTGTACCTCCCCGCACGGGACGTGCTGGTCAATGCCCCCCGGGGCGTGGACCAGGAGAAGCTCCGCGCCGCCCTGGACAAGGAGCTGCGGCGCAGCGGCCTGGTGCTCTCCCAGCCGGAGGTCCTCCGGGCCATGGAGCACAGCGCCCTGGAGGAGCCTAGGTTCCTGCCCCTGGCCCTGGGCCGGGACGGCGGGATCACCAAGGGCGTGGCCACGGCGGCGGAGCTGGGGAAGCTGGGGAAATATGTGGACAGGCTGCTGGAGAAGATCGCCCGGGAGCTGGGGGAGGGGAACATCGACGCCGACCCCTGGGGCCGCAGCGAGAACGACAGCGCCTGCACCTACTGCGCCTTCGCCTCCGCCTGTCACTTCATGCAGGGAGACGAGGGGGACCACATGGAGCTGATCCGCCCGGTGAAGCCGGAGGACTTCTGGCGGCATGTGGACCATGTGATCGGAGAGGAGGATCGGACATGAGCGTGGAGCTGACAAGGGACCAGCAGGCGGTGGTGGACAATGAGGGGGGGAGCCTCCTGGTCTCCGCCGCCGCCGGCAGCGGCAAGACCCGCGTGCTGGTGGACCGTCTCCTCCGCCGGGTGCTGGGCCCGGAGGGGGCCGATGTGGACGACTTCCTCATCATCACCTACACCCGGGCCGCCGCCGCCGAGCTCCGGGAGCGGATCGCCCGGGAGCTGGCCGCCCGGATGGCCGACCGCCCCGGGGACCGGCACCTCCAGCGCCAGCTGACGCTGGTCTACCAGGCGGACATCAAGACCATCGACGCCTTCTGTACCGCCCTGGTCCGGGAGAACGTCCATCTGCTGGACTTCGGCGGGGAGCGGGGGCTGACGGCGGACTTCCGGGTGCTGGACGAGGGGGAGGCCGCCCTCCTGCGGCGGCGGGTCCTGCCGAGGGTGCTGGAGGAGTTCTACGCCGGGCTGACCCCCGGCGGAGCCCAGCTGGCGGACGCCTTCGGCTTCGGCCGGGACGACAGCCGCCTGGAGGATCTGGTGCTGGACCTCCACGCCAAGATCCAGAGCCACGCCTACCCGGAGCGGTGGCTGACGGAGCAGCGGGAGAGCTGGGCCGGCCTGCCGGAGGACGTGGGGGAGACGGCCTATGGCCGGGAGCTTCTCGCCGCCGTGGCCCGGAAGGCCCGGCACTGGGCGGCCCTCCTGGCCGAGGGCCTGGACCGGATGACCGGGGACGAGGCCATCGGGAAGGCCTACGGCCCCGCCTTACAGCAGGGGGCCGGGATGCTCCGGGAGCTGGCGGAGGCCGCGGAGAGTGGCTGGGACCGGGCGGGGGCCGTCCCCCTGGACTGGCCCCGGCTGGGGGCGGCGCGAAAGTGCCAGTCCCCGGAACTGCGGGACCGCTTGAAGAGCCTGTGGGCCCGGTGCAAGAAGGAGATGGACGCCGCCCGGTCCATCCTGGACGTGTCCGCCGCCGAGGCGGCGGAGGACCTGCGCCGGTCCGCCCCGGCCATGGAGGCCCTGCTGGACCTGACCATGGCCTTCGACCGGGCCTGCCGCCGGGAGAAGCTGCGGCGGAACGCCACGGATTTCGCAGACCAGGAGCACTACGCCGTCCGCCTCCTCCTGGGAGAGGACGGGACCCCCACCGAGCTGGCCGACACCGTGTCCCAGCGGTACCGGGAGGTGATGGTGGACGAGTACCAGGACACCAACCAGGTGCAGAACTGCGTCTTCTCCGCCATCTCCCACGGCGGGCGGACCCTCTTCGCCGTGGGGGACGTGAAGCAGTCCATCTACCGCTTCCGCCTGGCGGACCCGGCCATCTTCCTGGAGAAGTACGAGACCTATCCCCTGGCGGACCAGGCGGAGGAGGGCCAGCCCCGGAAGATCCTCCTCAGCCAGAACTTCCGCTCCCGCCAGCCGGTGCTGGACGGGGTGAACTTCATCTTTCAGGCCATCATGTCCCGGGAAATGGGGGAGATGGACTACGGGGAAGGGGAGCGGCTCCACTTCGGCGCCGCCTTCCTGCCTCCCCGGGAGGACTGCCAGACGGAGTTTCACCTGCTGACCTTCCCACAGGGCCGGGGGGAGGAGGACGTCCCCCTCAGCCGCCCCCTGGCGGAAGCCCGGTTCGTGGCGGAGCGCGTCCGGCGGCTGCTTGATGAGGGCTACCCCGTTACCGACGGCGATACCGGCCAGCTCCGCCCCTGCCGCCCGGAGGACATCGTGGTGCTTCTGCGGTCCCCGGGCCCCCGGCTGCGCCACTATGCCCGGGCCCTGGCGGATCGGGGCATCCCCTGCGGCACCCAGGAGAGCGAGGACTTCTTCTCCACCATGGAGGTGGCGGTGGTTTACGCCCTGCTCCAGATTCTGGACAACCCCCGGCAGGACGTGCCCCTCATCGCCGTTCTCCGCTCGCCCCTCTTCGGCTTCACTCCCGACGACCTGGCCCTCATCCGGGGCCGCCACAGCGCCGGGGACTTCTACGAGGCCCTGGAGGCCAGCGATGACCCGCGGAGCCGGGACTTCCTGGAGCGCCTGGCGGCTCTCCGCTCCCGGGCCCGGGACATGAGCGTCCACCGCCTGATCTGGCGGCTGTACAACGAACTGAACGTCCTGGGGGTGTTCGGGGCAATGGCCGGCGGGGAGGTGCGGCGGGAGAACCTCATCGCCCTGGCGGAGCACGCCCGGGCCTTCGAGTCCGCGGGATACAAGGGCCTCTTCGCCTTTGTCAGCCACCTCCGCTTCCTGCTGGAGAATGGGGAGCAGCCCACCATGGCCTCCGGCGCCGCCGCCGGGGTCCAGATTATGTCCATCCACCGGTCCAAGGGCCTGGAGTTCCCCATTGTCATTCTGGCGGACCTGAACAAGCCCTTCAACCGCACGGACCTCCAGACCCCGGTGCTGGTCCACCCCAAGCTGGGATTGGGGCCGCTGTACATCGACCTGGACCGGCACATCCGCTACCCCACCGCCGCCCGGGAGGCGGTGTCCGCCCGCCTGAGCCGGGAGATGCGGTCCGAGGAGATGCGGCTGCTGTACGTGGCCATGACCCGGGCCCAGGAGAAGCTGATCCTGTTGGCCTCCCTGGCCTCGGCGGAGAAAAAGCTGGGGGACTTGAACGCCCTCAGCGCCCTGCCGGTGCCCCCGGAGACGGTGGACGGGTGCCGGTCCATGGCGGAGTGGGTGCTGCTGCCCCTGCTGCGGCGGCGGGAGGCGGAGTGCCTCCGCGCTCTGGCGGGGGCGGAGGCAGGGGACTTCGCCCCCACAGAGGACAGCCCCTGGCTGGTGGCTTGCCGCGACGGTCTGGACTATGCCCAGCCCCCGGCGGCAGGGGAGCGGGAGGCGTTAGAGACCCCGGAGGCCCGGGAGCCCGACTTTGATCCCGCCGCTCTGGACTTTACCTATCCCCATCAAAATGCCGCCCTGACCCCGGCCAAGCTCACCGCCACCCAGCTCAAGGGCCGGGAGAAGGACCAGGAGATCGCGGAGAACACCGCCCGGCCCTATGTCCGCTCCGCCTTCGCCCCGCCCCGGTTCCTGGCGGGAAAGGAGCCCCTCACCGCCGACCAGCGGGGCACCGCCATCCACCTGGTCATGGAGCACCTGCCCCTGGACGGCGACCCGGCGGACACGGTGGCGGACCTGCTGGCCCGGCGGCTGCTGACGCCCGAGCAAGCCCAGGCGGTGGACATCCCCGCCATCCGCCGCTTCCTGGCCTCGTCCCTGGCGGAGGAGCTGCGGGGAGCGGACCGTGTGGAGCGGGAGTTCCGCTTCAGCCTCCTGGTCCCTGCCGGGGACTACTACCGGGATATGGCGGAGGAGGACCGGGTCCTTCTCCAGGGCGTGGTGGACCTCTTCGCCGTCACGGCGGAGGGGATCACCGTTGTGGACTTCAAGACCGACTACGTGACGGAGGAGACCCTTCCGGCGAAGGCGGACTACTACCGCCCCCAGCTGGCGGCCTACAGCGCCGCCCTGGAGCGGATCATGGAAAAACCGGTGGTCCGCCGGGTGCTGTGGTTCTTCCGCACCGGACAAGCGGTGGAGGTGTAAGATGTGGGGGCTTTGCCCCCTCGAAATCCCCTTTTTATATGAACAAAAAAGTAGACACTCACACTTTTGTGGGTGTCTACTTTCGTTTTGCAGCTGCGCTTTCTCTTGAGCAAGCTCCCTCTCTTTGTTCTTCCCACAACTACCGGGTAAGGCTTGACGGGACCTACCCGTTTTTCCGCAGGGTGAGGATATTCTTCCCATCCCGGTACTCATACTGGATCTCGTCCATCAGTTTTTTCGCCATGAGGATGCCCAGGCCGCCCAGCTGCCGCGCCTCCGCGTCCAGGGTCACATCCGGGTCCTCCCGGTCCAGGGGGTTGAAGGGCCGTCCCCGGTCGGCAAAGCCCACGACGATCTGGAATGGGTCGCCACCCGCCTCACAGCGGACGCTGGCCTCCCCCGCCTCCGGGTGGTAGGCGTAGCGGGCGATGTTGACAAAGATCTCCTCCACCGCCATATCCACCTGGGTCATCAGCTTCATGGAACAGCCTGCCCGCTCCATCTCGCCATCCACAAAGGCGAGAACGTCATTCAGGCTGTCCAGGTCCGCCGCTACGGTAATCTCAGCCATGTCCATCCCTCCCGGTCGTCTTGTTGATCTGAATCAGCAGCATGGTGATGTCGTCCGCCTGCTCCGCCCCGGCGGCAAATCCGGCGATATCACGGTGCAGGAGCGCCAGCTGCTCCTCCAGGGGTTTGCCCTCCAGTGCCGCCCCGTTGAAGAAGGCCTGGAGCCGCGTCTCGGAGTACAGGGCGTTCTCCGGGTTCAGCGCCTCGGTGACGCCGTCGGTATAGAGGAAGACCCGGTCCCCCGGGCGGAGAACGATCTCCTGCTGCCGGTAAGACATATTCTCCATCCCCGCCAGGACAAAGCCGCGTTTGCTGGGCAGCCAGTCATAGGGCCGTCCCCCCAGGGCGGCCAGAGGCGGGTTGTGTCCGGCGTTGACGTAAGTGAAGCGCCCGGTGGGGAGCTCCAGAATGCCCAGAAAGGCTGTGACAAACATGCCCGCCTCGTTGTTCTCGCACAGCTGGTTGTTGACCGTCTCAAAGACCCGGCCGGGCTCCATGCCGGTCTGGGCGTGGTTCTTGATAAGGGTCTTGGCGATCACCATGAACAGCGCCGCCGGCACCCCCTTGCCCGACACGTCGGCGATGACCACCGCCAGGTGGTCCCGGTCCACCAGGAAGAAGTCGTAGAAATCGCCGCCCACCTCCCTGGCGGGGGTCATGGTGGCGTAGATATCGAACTCATCCCGCTCCGGAAAAGGGGGGAAGATCCGGGGCAGCATGTCCGCCTGGATCTGGGTGGCCACGTTCAGCTCCGCGCCGATGCGCTCCTTCTCCGCGGTGACGGCGGTGAGGTTTTCCACATATTGTACGATGTCCGTCTCCATCTTTCCGATGGCCCGGGCCAGGGCGCCGATCTCGTCCTTCTTCCGGACCTGCTCCAGCAGATCCAGCCGGGCCACGCTGTCCTCGGCGAAGCGCCGGGCCTCTCCGGCGATGGTGAGGATGGGGGAGACCACCTCCCTGCGGAGAAAGCCGATGTAGGCCAGAAGGAACAGGGCCACCGCCAGCACTGTGATCCCCATGACGTTCCACACATAGGTCCTCCGGGCGTTCTCCAGGGCCGTCATAGCCTTCTCCACCCCCAGGAGCGCCACGATCTTCCCGGAGGAGTCTGCCACGGGGATGGCGGCGGTGGTGTGGGCGCCGGAGGCCTGGGTGTAGGAGTAGAAGTAGACCGCACTGCGCTCCCCGGTGGTCATCATCCGCGCCACCTCCTCCTGGTAGGCCGGGTCCATGTCCTGGGCGGTATAGCCCAGGGCATAGCGGGTGAAGCCGGTGTCCGGGTGCACCGCGTCAAAGATATAGGTGCTGGTGGTGTAGTCGTTGGAGAGCCGGGTCACATAGATGAGGTAACTGTTGGTAGAGACCACCAGAGCGTCCATCCGGTCCTGAATTTCCAGATATGCCTCGTCGATCTCCCCGGTCTCCAGATAGTGCTCCAGCCGGTCCGGATCCAGGTAGGTCTTGGCGGTCTCAGCGATCTCGTAGGCGGAGCGGTTGTACTCGTCCTCCAGCACGGCGGTGAACTCCAGGTAGCCCATATAGCTGATGGCGGCGCACAGCAACACGCTCAGCAGCAGTACACTGGTGATGAGCTTTATGGAGAGCCCTGAGATCTTCTCTTTCATCTTTCCCTCATTCCCTCAAACTCAGCCGCCGCGGCGTCAAAGAAGCGCCGGCTCTCCTCGTCCCGCAGAAGCTGCACGGGCTTGTACTGGACCATAGTCCGGCCCCGGCGGGCCAGGGCCGCCTCATAGCGCTGAAAGGTGCCGGGAGGCAGGAAGCGGACGCGGGGCGGGGCGATATCCCCCATGGCCCGGCAGCCCTGATAGCCCAGGCTCACCTCCCGCAGGCACTGGTCCAGCAGCGGTCCGGCATTTTCCAGGCGGGGACACTCCATATAAAACAGGTACCGGCCCGGCCGGAGGGAGTAGTCCTCCTGGGCGCAGAAGGCGGGGGAGAGGCCCGTGCGCTTCTGGAACCGCTCCATGGCATCCCGCAGCTGCTCGGTGTTCAGCTTCTCGTCCGCCACATTCAGAGCCTGGCCCCGCCGGTAGCAGAAGCGGATCACCGGGGCCTGCCCGAAGAAATCCACCACCTCCAGCACATCCCGCATCCGGTAGCGGTAGAGGCCGGAGTGGTTGGTAAAGACCAGCTCGTAGCGCCTGCCCGCCTCCACCTGCTCTATGGTCCGGGGAGGCCCCGCCTCCCCGGGGACAGGCAGAAATTCGAAGAAACCAGCCTCCGGTAGCAGGATGTAGGCGTCTGGCACCCCCACCCCCGCCGCGATGCTGAGGAAGCCCTCCGAGGCGCCGTAGATGAAGTGGTGGATGGGCACGGAAGGGGCGTAGCGCTCCATGGCCCGGGTGTAGACGGGGAAGTTCTCTCCGCCGATGCCCAGAATGTACTGGATCCCCGGCCAGATCCGCCGCACCATATCCTCCGGCTGGACGTCCGCCTGGAGAGCCCGCAGCTCCGCCGCCCGCCGGGGGTCCGGGGGCAGCCAGGAGCGGAGCTTCTCCCGCCAGGGCGCGGAGAGGGGCACGCTCTCGTCCACGGTACCTGCCGCCATGTCCCGCAGCAACAGCTCCCAGTGCGCCCGGATATAGTCCAGAACACTCACTGCCCGGTGGAGGAATACGCTGTGGATGGCGGTGAGCTTCCGCTCCGCCAGGGCGAAGCGGACCTTTATATAGGTCAGGTCCTCCACCCGCTCCGGGAAGAGGACCTCCTTGGGGACGCAGTAGTCGGAGGCGTCAAAGCCCCCGTCCCGGTCCAGCCACTGGTACAGGGAGGCGGAGCGGACGCCGCACATCTGTCCCCCGGGCAGGTATGTCCTGGCGAACTCCCCTACCTGGAAGATCTTGCCGAAGAGGTCCTCCGGCGGTGTCTGCGGGAAGTGCTCCCGCACAATGCCGTATACGCCCCAGTGAATGCAGTCACGGTGGACAGCCATATCTGCCGCCGTCACGGGGACGTATTTGGGGGTGCCGGTGCTGCCGGAGGTGATGGCGAAGTAGACCGGCTCCTCCGCCGTCAGCTGGCGGGGGCTGCCGGAGAGCAGGGCCTGGATGTAGGGTTCATAGTCCTGGTAACAGGAGAGGGGGACCTGCCGCTGAAAGTCCGCCAGGGAGCGGATGTGGGAAAAGTCATAGCGTGTCCCGTATTCCGCTGCGGCATTTTGCCGCAAGATGGCCTGCAGCTGCTCCCGCTGGATCTGCCGGGCGCTGGCTGTGGTCCGCCGCAGCCTGGACATGGCCGCCGCGCCCGGCGAAATATAGTCCGTCTTCATGGTCTGTCCTCCTGTCCCTCAGAGAAAAAGCTGGACCGCCTCCGTATCAGACGATGGACAGGATGTCCACGAAGCCTGTGATCTCGAAGACCTCCATAATGGTCTCATTGACATGGCGGATGATCATTTTTCCCTGCTTGCTCATGGCCTTCTGGGCGGCCAGCAGCACCCGCAGGCCTGCGGAGGAGATGTACTCCAAGCCGGAAAAATCCAGGTCCAGCTCCGTGACGCCGGAGAGAGAGGCTTTGAGCTCCGCCTCCAGCTGAGGGGCGGTGTTGGTGTCCAGGCGCCCCTCCAGGGTGATGTACAGCGTACCGTCAGACGCATTTTTTGTGATGGTCATGGCAGTTACCTCCCCAAAGTTTTCCCGTCTCCCCCGCAGGGGAGAGCAGTGGTGAGAATATGAATTGACAGGCGGGGCGCGTCGGCTACTCCGGGGCGCCTGCGCCAGGGATAGAGGAATCCCCCTTATCTTACCATTCGGAAGGGGAGAGGGGCGCGAACCTTACAAAATTGTAAAGTAAGCAACAGGGCACAACTGGTATGCTATATTTTTGTTGTCGTATCGTCGATTGCTCCCGGAGCGCGGTGAGCAATCGGTCCGACCCGGTCAAAATCACCTGTGATGGCTTCGGTCCGGCATGATGCTGACAGAGAGGACGCCCCCTTTGACTGGATACCTGGAGAGGAGTGAGCGGTATGAAAATTGACAGAACCTGGAGAAAGCGGGGCCTCGCCGCGCTGCTGTGCGCGCTGTGCCTGACGCTGGCCGCCTGCGGCGGCGGGGCGGAGGGCGCGGACGGGGCGGGCAGTGGGATCATTGACTTGAATACCCCGGATGCCATCATCGCCGCCGAGGTGGGTACCACCACTGAGAGCGACGCCCGCAGCGCCTATCCGGACGCCCAGATCGTATATGTGAACAGCGCTACCGACGGCCTCCTGGCCGTCACCTCCGGCAAGGCCGACGCCTATGCCATGAACCTGACGGCCTACGAGAGCAGCGTGGAGCCCCAGCGCAGCGACGTGACCCTCCACCCCGACGGCGTGGTGGGGGAGGGGGGCGACGTGGCGGTGGGCATCAGCCCGGTGACGGACTTGCCCAACGCGGCGGAGCTCATCAACGGATTTATCGCCGAGATCCAGGCTGACGGAACCCTGGAGGACATGAACCGCCGCTGGGAGACGGAGCACGACTACACCATGCCGGACATCCCCGCGCTGGAGGATCCGTAGTTTACCATCACGGTGGGCACCACCGGCGCCGCGGAGCCCTACTCCTTCTATCAGGACAACGAGCTGGTGGGCTTCGACCTGGAGCTCATGTACCGTTTCGCCCTGTGGTGCAATGCGGAGCTGGTCATTGAGGTGTACGACTGGTACGGCATCATGCCCGCCTGCACCTCGGGCAAGGTGGACTACATCATGTCCAACCTCTTCGCCACGGAGGAGCGGCGGGAGGCCATGGACTTCTCCGACCCCTACAAGACGGTGCGGACCGTCATGGTGGTGGCCAGTACGGAGGCCCAGGCGGCGGAGGGCTTTCTGGACGGCGTGATCGACAGCTTTGAAAAGACCTTCATCCGGGAAAACCGCTGGCAGATGATCCTCAGCGGTCTGCTGGTGACCCTGGAGATCTCTCTGTTGTCCGGACTTTTTGGGACGGCGCTGGGCTTTGGCCTGTGCCTGGTGCTGCGCAGCCGGCGCAGGGCGGTATCCGGGGCGGCACGGCTCTTCTGCCGGATCATGGAGGGCGTGCCCAACCTGGTGGTGCTCCTCATCGTGAACTTCGTCATCTTCGCCTCCTCCGACATCGACCCGGTGGCGGTGGCGGTGATCTCCTTCTCAGTGATCTTCGCCGTGTCTGTGGCCGGCACCCTGAACACCGGGATCCAGGCGGTGAACAGCGGCCAGTGGGAGGCGGCGTCGGCTCTTGGCTTCAGCCGGGCCGCCAGCTTCCTCCACGTGGTTCTGCCCCAGGCCGTCCGCCACGTGCTGCCCATCTATAAGAGCGAGGTGGTGGCCATGATCAAGATGACCTCCATCGTGGGCTACATCTCCATCCAGGACCTGGCCCGGGCGGGGGACCTGATCCGCAGCCGCACCTTCGAGGCCTTCTTCCCCCTGATCGCCACGGCCGTCATTTACTTCGCCATCTCCTCCGCCGCGGCGGAGGCCATCGGTAAAATCGAGCTGAGTATCGATCCCCGCCGCCGTCCCCGGCGGCTGCCCAAGGGCGTGACCGGGACGGAAAGTCCAACCATTCCGGCTGCCCCGCCCAGAACATTTGAGGAGGGCGAGCTCATCCGCATTGAGCACCTGAAGAAGGCGTTCCCCAATGTCACCCCTCTGACGGACGTGAACACCTCCATCCACCGGGGGGAGGTCATCACCATCATCGGTCCCTCCGGCACCGGCAAGTCCACCCTCCTGCGCTGCGTCAACCGGCTGGAGACCCCGACGGCGGGCGCGATCCTGGTCCACGGGGAGAACATCTGCGACAAAAAGGCGGACCTCAGCGCCCTTCGCCGCCGCATGGGGATGGTGTTCCAGCAGTTCAACCTCTTTGACCACCTGACCATCATCGAGAACCTCATGCTGGCCCCCACCCTGATTCGGAAGGTGCCCCGGCAGGAGGCCTATGAGAGGGCCATGGGCCTTCTGAAAGCCGTGGGCATGTCTGAAAAGGCTCTCAGCTACCCCGACGAGCTCTCCGGCGGCCAGAAGCAGCGGGCGGCCATCGCCAGGACCCTGGCCATGGAGCCGGAGATCGTCCTCTTCGACGAGCCCACCAGCGCCTTGGACCCCACCATGGTGGGGGAGGTCCTTACGGTCATCCGGCAGCTGGCGGCCCAGGGGCTCACCATGATGATCGTCACCCACGAGATGAAGTTCGCGCGGGATGTATCCACCCGGGTGTTCTACATGGACCAGGGCGTGATCTACGAGGACGGCACCCCGGAGGAGATCTTTGAGCACCCCCGGCGGGACCGTACCCGGGCCTTTGTCCAGCGGCTGAAGGTCCTCTCCCTTACCATCGCCAGCCCGGACTACGACTTTATTGCCGTCACCGAGCAGCTCCAGCAGTTCGGCGAAAAGCAGCTCATGCCCCGCCGCCAGCTGGACAATATGCGCCGGGCCTTCGAGGAGATCTGCGCCACCAACGTGATCCCCCGCAGCGCCGGCGACTACGAAGTGCACATCACCGCCGAGTATTCCGAGGAGACGGGCAAGGCCCGGATGCGCTTCACCTGGGGCGGCGCGCCCTTTAATCCCCTGGAGGAGGGCGACGAGCTCTCCGTGAAACTTCTGCGGGGCTACATCTCTGAGACAGAGTACCGGTATGAAAACCAGGAGAACGACCTGACCGTGACTCTGTAAAAACCGCAAATGCTGACGGTAAAGCGGTTTCCGGCACTTGTCCATCCCCCATGATAGCGGGCAAAAAGCCGTCAGTCCCCCTGTCTGCCGGTCGGTTGACAGCACAGCTCCTGTCAACTATACTGAAGCGTGAAAAGGAGGGACGCCCGATGACGTTTCAGGAGGCTTTTCCTGTCTGGAACAAACTCCATTCCGGCCAGCAGGATCTGATCCTTAGCAATCTGCGCTTTCAAGCGGTAAAAAAGGGGACCATGCTCCACAATGGGGACACGGAGTGTACCGGATTGCTTCTGGTGAAGTCCGGGCAGCTCCGGGCCTATATTCTCTCTGATGAGGGCCGGGAGATCACCCTCTACCGCCTGTTTGACAGGGATCTGTGCCTGTTTTCCGCATCCTGCATCATGCGCTCCATTCAGTTTGAAGTGTCTATCGAGGCGGAGAAGGATACGGACCTCTGGGTCATACCGGCAGCGGTCTATCAGAGGATCATGGAAGAATCCGCCCCCGTGTCAAACTACACCAACGAATTGATGGCCAGCCGCTTTTCAGAGGTCATGTGGCTGATGGAACAGGTCATGTGGAAGAGCCTGGATAAGCGGGTGGCGGACTTCCTGCTGGAGGAGGCAGCTATCGAAGGTACCAGCGAGCTGAAGCTCACCCATGAGACCATTGCCAACCACCTGGGCACCCATCGGGAGGTGATCACCCGGATGCTGCGCTATTTTCAGAGCGAGGGCATGGTGAAATTGTCCCGCGGCGCCGTAGCCATCCTGGACGAGAGGAAACTGGAGGCCCTTCGGGAGTAGTGGGGTCCTTGCTCCGGCAAGCACCGGAGCAAACGCGCGGCAGGCCCAGCCGGGGAGCGGAGTGAGGAAGCGCTCCCGAAAGCGGCGGAACAATACAGGCAAAGCCCTCGGGCCGGCTATTTAGCCGGCCCGAGGGCTTCTGTCTTTGTAAAGGTTCCTGCTGATCCATCCCAGGTTTCGCGGGTTATCGCTTATCCATGCCGCAGGCGGTGGCCGATTCTGCGAGGCAGCGGTCGTTCATCACCGCGTCGTAGAAGCGGAAGCCGCCGGAGAAGTTGTAGCAGTCAAAGCCGTTTCCGGCCAGAATGCGGCAGGCGATATAGCTGCGCAGGCCGCTCTGACAGATGACATACACCGGCTTGCCCCGGTCCAGCTCGCCCAGCCGCTCCCGCAGCTCGTCAACCGGGATGTTGACGAAGCCGTCAATGTGCCCCTGGGCAAACTCTCCCGTCGTGCGGACGTCCAGCAGCGTCACACTGCCGCCCCGGGGGAGCATGTCCGCGTCCGCCAGATGCCACTGCTTCAGGATGCCATGGGCGATGTTCTCGATCATGAAACCGGCCATGTTGACCGGGTCTTTGGCGGAGGAGTAGGGCGGCGCGTAGGCCAGATCCAGGTCCTTCAGCTCCGTGGCCTTCAGCCCCGCCCGGAGGGCGGTGGCAAGCACGTCGATGCGCTTGTCCACGCCCTCGTATCCCATGATCTGGGCGCCCAGCAGGCGGTAGGTCCCTCGCTCGAAGACCACCTTCATGGTCATGACCTTGCCGCCGGGATAGTAGCCCGCGTGGCTCATAGGGGAGAGAACGACGCTGTCCGCGTCCAGTCCCGCCTCTTTGGCGGCGGTCTCGCTGATCCCGGTGACGGCGGCGGTCAGGCCAAACACCTTGAGGATGGAGCTCCCTTGGGAGCCGGCATACCGGCTGTCGCCGCCGCAGATGTTGTCCGCCGCGACACGGCCCTGCTTGTTGGCGGGACCGGCCAGGGAGAGCAGAGCGTCCTGCCCGGTGACGAAGTGCCTCACCTGTACCGCGTCGCCTACGGCGTAAATGTCCGGAACGGAAGTCTCCATTCGTTCATTGACCACGATGCTGTTTCTGACGCCCAGCTCCAGGCCGGCGCCTCTGGCGAGCTCCGTGTCAGGAGAAACGCCGATGGCCAGCACCACCATGTCGGCGTGGAGGGAGGCTCCATCCTTCAGCAGCACATCCACGCCGCCGTCCCTTTCCGCGAAGCCCTCCACAAAGTGGCCCAGCGCCAGCTTGACGCCGTGCCCGCGCATCTCACTGTGAAGGAACGAGGCCATGTCCGGGTCAAAGGGATTCATCAGATGCGTAAGGCTCTGGACAATGGTGACCTCCATCCCCAGCTCCCGCAGGTTCTCCGCCAGCTCCACGCTGATGAAGCCGCCGCCCGCCAGCACGGCGGACCGGGGACGGTGCCGGTTGATGTACTCCTTGATGCGGAGGGTGTCCTCTACGGTGCGCAGGGTGAACAGCTTACGGATGCCGATGCCCGGGAGCCGCGGCTGAGCGGGCTTGGCGCCGGGGGAGAGGAGCAGCTTGTCGTAGCTCTCCTCAAATGCCTCCCCGGTCTCCAGATTTGTCACGGAGACCGCCTTTTTTTCCGGGTGGATGGCAGTGACCTCGTGGCGCACCTTCATGCTGATCCGGAAGCGGGAGAAAAAACGCTCCGGCGTCTGGAGCGTCAGCTCCTCGGGATCGGTGATCACGCCTCCGATGTAGTATGGCAGGCCGCAGTTGGCGTAAGAGACGTACCCGGACCGCTCAAAGACCACGATCTCCGCCTGTTCGTCCAGCCTGCGGATACGGGCCGCGGCGGTAGCGCCGCCCGCCACGCCGCCTACGATGACAACCTTCATATCAATGCTCTACCTTCCCTGTATAGGCGGCGATGCCGCCGATATTTTTGACGTCGGTGTATCCCATGCGCCGCAACGCGCCGACTGCCTGGCTGCTTCTGGCCCCGCTGTGACAGTAGACAAACAGGGGGGTGTCCTGGTGATTTACCAGGCTTGCCACCTTGTCAAGAGCCTGGAGAGGCACGTTTTTGCTGCTGGGAATATGGCCCGCCCGGTATTCCTGGGGCGTGCGGACATCCAGCAGAACGGCCCCGGGAGTGGCCTGATAGTCTTTCACGCCCTGACCGATGTCGGGGCCTTTCAGGAAATCGAAGAATCCCATACCCGCGTCCACCTCACAGCATGGCAAGGATCTGGCTCTTGGGTCTTGCGCCCACCATCCGGTTGACGATCTTGCCGTCTTTCATCACGACCAGACTGGGGATGCTCATGACACGGAACTGCGCGGCCAGCTCCCGCTGCTCCTCCACATTGACCTTGCCGACCTTGATATCGCCGCGCTCAGCCGAGATCTCGTCGATAATGGGGCTGACCATCCGGCAGGGACCGCACCAGCTTGCCCAGAAGTCGAGCAGGACAGGCTTCTCGGAGTTCACGACTTCCTCTTGGAAATTGTTCACTGTAATATTGACAACTGACATGGTTTCACCCTTGTATGACATGCACTTGGCGGAAGCCAGTGCGATCATACGCTCCTTTCTTCATTTTATTTGGCTGATACTGCAGGCGGCCTGCTCAGCTGTTTCGTGCCTTGCCTTAGTGGGTCGCCTGGATCGCCTTGCTTGATGGTTTTATTATAGCGGGCATTTTCTGCGAGTTCCGTGATGTTGTCACGAAGAGCTGCTCTGCAAAATCAATGAACAGTTGAATTTTCCCAAGAAAGCGTCGGTTGAATACAAGCGATGGTGGATGTATAATACAAGTAATAATTGATAAAGGAGGAAACAACATGAGCGAGTCGCTGCTGTGCGGACAGATCGCGAGGTACCGGAAGGCGGCGGGGATGACCCAGGAGGAGCTGGGGCGGGCCGTGGGGGTCAGCACCCAGGCGGTGAGCCGCTGGGAGTGCGGCGGCACACCGGACGTAGCCCTGCTGCCGGCCATCGCCGACCGGCTGGGGGTGAGCATCGACGCCCTGTTCGGACGGGACGGGGACGCCCCACAGGATATGGACCGGCAGTTTAGCCAGTGGCTCCAGGCCATCCCCAAGGATGATCGGATGATGCAGATCTTCCGCCTGCTGGGCACCCATTTGCTGCACATATATGTGGACCCCAACGCCCTGCTGTTCAGCGAAGGGCAGCAGACTGTGGCGGAGACCTGCTATATGCGCGGCGTTACGCCGGATGGTTCCCTCACCTGGCTCCGCTCCCAATATGTTACGGAGGAGGGGATGGTTCTGAGTATCATCACCGAGGATTTCCCCCTGTACCTGCTGCTGCCCGAGCCGCCGGAGGGCTACGAGGTCCACTTCGCCGCTAACGATGACTACCGGAAGCTGTTCGCCGTGCTGTCCCAAGAGGGGTGCCTGGAGCTGCTGCTCTTTCTTTATCACAAAAAATTCAGCTACTACACCCCCTCCGCCCTGGCCAAGCAGGCGGGCCTGCCTCTGGAACAGGTGGAGGGGCTGCTGCCCGGCTTGGTGGACTGCCATCTGCTGCGGGAGCGGTCTCTGGAGCTGGAGGACGGCCCAACGAAGGTGTACTGCGTCCACGACAACCATGGCCTGGTCCCCTTCCTCTACTTCGCCAGATGGTTCATGGAGGACGCCGACGCCTGGAGCTGCAGCTGGGAAGTCCGGGAACGGCCCGTTCTGGAGCTCACTGAGGAGCAAATAAAGCGAAAAAAGGAGCGCAAACATGAAAAAGAACGCTGAAATCCGGGAATACACCCGGACCTTTTACCAGCACAACCACATCAATTTCGCCCTGGCCCTGATCCTGATCATCCTGTGCACCGGAGGGATGCTGTTCTTCTCCTGGATACTGGGGGAGGTGACCAATATCATGGCCGCCGGAGACCTGGACCGGCTGTGGCACACCCTGGCCATCAGCGTAGCCGCCCTGGTCCTCATCCTGCTGGTGGACCTGCTGATGTACTACTTCAAGAGCAGGTTCATCCACCGGGCCCTGCGGCAGTACAAGGACCTGGCCTTTTCCCGGCTGTCGGAGAAGAGCATCAGCGCCTTTTCCCGGGAAAACACCAGCCGGTACCTGTCGGTCCTCACCAACGACGCCAACTCCATCGAGGAAAACTATCTCAACCGCTCGATCCTGCTGATATTCCAGGGGGCCATGTTTCTGGGCGGGCTGGTCATGATGATGGTGCTCAGCTGGCAGCTGACCCTGATCACCATCATACTCAGCCTGATCCCCATCGTCTGCTCCCTGGGCATGGGCAAAGAGCTCGCCGTGCGGGAGAAGGCCATGAGCGACCAGAACGAGAAATTTGTGGCCCAGGTGAAGGACTTCCTCACCGGCTTCTCCGTCATCAAGAGCTTCAAGGCGGAGGGAGAGGTCAGCCGGCTGTTTCGATCCTCCAATGCGGAGACGGAGCGGGTGAAGGAGCGTCGGCGGCAGTGGGATACCAGGCTCACCGCCATCACCCAGTCGTGCGGCAGCGTCCTCCAGATCGGCATCTTCTTCTACGGTGCCTGGCTGGCCATCCGGGGAGAGATCCAGATGGGCACGGTGCTCATTATCCTGAACCTGTGCAACTGCTTTACCCAGCCCATCCAGGTCGTCCCCCAGTACTGGGCCAGCCGGAAGGCCGCTCTGGCCCTGATCGAAAAGCTTGCCCGAATCACGAAGGAAAACGCCGGCCGCACCGGCAAAGCCATCCCTCCGGTCCTGTCCGACGCCATTGCCCTGGACCATGTGGGCTTCAGCTACGACCCGGACAAGCCAGTGCTTCAGGACTTGTCCGTCCGATTTGAGGCGGGCAAGAGCTACGCTCTGGTGGGCCCCTCCGGGTCGGGCAAGTCCACCCTCCTGAACCTCCTCATGGGGGCCAGCCCGGACTACACCGGATCTATCGCCATCGACGGCCAGGAGCTGCGGGAGGTGGACACCGACAGCCTCTACGACCTGATGAGCCTCATCGGGCAGAACGTGTTCCTCTTTGACGACACCATCCGCCAAAACATCACCATGTTCCGGGATTTTCCCGATCAGGCGGTGGATCTGGCTGTTAAGCGTTCCGGCTTGACGAACCTTCTGGCGGAGAGGGGAGAGGAATATCGGTGTGGCGAGAACGGGGTGGAGCTGTCCGGCGGGGAGCGGCAGCGGGTGTCCATTGCCCGGGCCCTGCTCCGTGGCACGCCGGTGCTGATGCTGGATGAGGCCACCGCCTCCCTGGACAACCAGACCGCCTACGAGGTCACCGACGCCATCCTGGGGCTGGAGGGCCTGACGCGGATCGTGGTGACCCACCGGCTGGAGCCCGGCCTCCTGGAGCGGTATGACGAGATCGTCGTTCTCCACGCGGGGAAGATACAGGAGCGGGGGCGCTTCCAGGAGCTGATGGAGCAAAAGGGGTATTTCTATTCGCTCTATACCGTGAGCAGGTGAGGGGAAATTTCTCTCTCGAATGGCTGCCCATTCTATTTGGCAGCTTCAGGGGCTCCGCCCCCATACCCCGGGGTACTTTTCCCTCGCCGGAAAAGTACCCAAAAGGGCGCATAAGGGA
>HHCFR05603__coassemble_477_pt1 | contig 40547 bp, 39 predicted proteins | sample HHCFR05603__metabat2_low_PE_030 | metagenome-assembled genome bin HHCFR05603 | reverse complement strand
GGAGACGGCCCGGGAAGATAGGTAGCGCCAACATCCGAGACCAGTCGAAAGACTGGTCTCTTTTTATTTTTGCTATTTACATCACTGCCCCATGTGATAGAATAATTGACGATATGGTTTCAGCATTTCATAAGGAGGATCTTCTCATGTTACAGGATGAGCTGCTAAGAGAAGCCAGAGAGCTTTCTGCCAGTTTGGAAGAGATATTCATTGCGATTCACCGTAACCCGGAATTGGGGAACCAGGAGCGGGCTACTTCGTTACTGATTCGCCGACAACTGGAGCTGTTGGGCATTGAGACCGTCCCCATGGCCGGCACCGGCGTTATGGGGGTGATCCGGGGGGCATTGCCGGGGAAATGTCTGGGCTTTCGGGCAGACATAGACGCCCTGCCGATCCAGGAGGAGACCGGACTGCCCTACGCCTCTCAGAATCCGGGGGTGATGCACGCCTGCGGCCACGACTTCCATGTGGCTGCCCTGCTGGGAGCGGCGGAGCTCCTCCAGCGGCGGCGGGAGACCCTGACCGGGACGGTGAAGCTTTTCTTCCAGCCTGACGAGGAGGGGGACGGCGGCGGGGCGCGGATGATCGCCGAGGGCTGCATGGAGAATCCCCGTGTGGACGCGGTCCTCTGCTGCCACGTGGAGAGCGGCATCCCCACGGGGACGGTGTCTTTGTGTGAGGGGCCCGTCTGCGCCGCCTCCAACCCCTTTACTCTCACCCTCCGCGGGAGAGGGACCCACGGGGCCAAACCCCACCTGGGCAGCGATGTCATCGTGGCCGGGAGCCAGCTGGTCACCGCCCTCCAGACCATCGCCAGCCGCCGGACTTCTCCAACGGAGCCGGTGGTGGTGACCATCGGGTCCTTCCAGGCGGGCACTGCCTGCAACGTTCTGCCGGAGGAGGCCCGTCTGTCCGGTACCCTCCGCACCATGGGCCGGGAGGCCAGGGAGCGGGTGAAGGAGGATTTTCAGTCCATCGTCGCCGGTGTGTCCGCCGCCATGGGAGTTGAGGCGGATCTGGAACTGGTAGAGGGCTACCCCTGCTGTGACAACGACCCGGCCATGACAGCGCTGGTCCGCCGCTCCGCGGCGGCGCTGCTGGGGGAGGAAAATGTGCTGCAGCTGTGGGAGCCCTCCCTTGGGGCCGACGACTTCGGCTGCTTCAGCGAACTTGTCCCCGGCTGCTACTACTATGTGGGGGTGGGCAGCGAGGAGAAGGGGTTCACCAGTCCCAACCACAACCCCCATTTTGCCGTGGACCCGGCGGCTTTGCCCATCGCCGCGGCCCTCCACGCCCGGACAGCTCTGGATTTCCTGGGCTGCATTTGAAAGGAGCGTTTTATTATGGTATTTCCGCCCAGTGTAAAGCCGGGGGACACGGTGATGCTGGTATCTCCCTCCTCGCCGCTGGTGAAGGACCAGCCGGTGGAGGAGCTTGCCCAGCTGGTGGAGACATTGGGGTTCCGGGTGCGGGTCGGCGCGTCCTGCCACTCCAGCACCGCCAGGGGCTACGCCGCCGCGCCGCCGGAGGTCCGGGCGGCTGACATCCATACAGGCTTCGCTGACCCGTCGGTCCGGGCCGTCTGGTGCACCCGGGGCGGCAGTACCGCCTGGCAGCTCCTGCCGCTGCTGGACTATGATCTGATCCGAGCTAACCCCAAGCCCCTCATCGGCTTCAGCGACGTCACCACCCTCCACCTGGCCGTCGGCCAGCGCTGCGGCCTGGTGACCTACCACGGCCCCACCGCCAACCGCGTCTTTGGTTGGGGGGAGGGGGACGGCTTCTCCTGGCCCAGCCTATGCCGGGCCCTGGGGGAGTGGGAGGAGCTGGCGGTGGAGAACCCGCCGGGGGAGCCCATCGTCGCTCTCCGGCCTGGACAGGCGGAGGGGCGTCTGACCGGAGGCAATCTTTCCCTTGTGGCAGCCTCCCTGGGGACCCCCTGGCAGATCGACGCCCGGGACAAGATCTTCTTCCTGGAGGATGTGGGCGAGGGGGTCTACGCCCTGGAGCGGATGCTCTGCCAGCTCCGCTATGCCGGCATCCTGGACCGGGCGGCGGCGGTGGTATTCGGCCCCTTTACCAGCTGCCGCAACGCCTACCGGGAGGACTACGGTCCCCTGGAGCTGCTGCGGGACTTCTTTGCCGAGTATCCCAAGCCGGTCATCGCCAACGTCCGCTCCGCCCACTGTATGCCCATGGTGACGCTGCCCCTGGGCGCCTGCTGCCAGGTGGACGGCGGTCGGGGAGCGCTGACGGTGTTCCGAAAGTAGGCGACGGACGGCAGATTTGCCATGATACGGACAGTTACGATCGGGGAAGAGGCTGCGAAGGATGATCATAAACATTACGACTATTGATGAGATATCTGATTTTGTGTACACATTTGTGGGGGATATCTCCTTTTCCGATCCGATGCTTCGGACGGAGGAACAATTTGCGCAAAATCTGACCCAGGCGCTCGCCCATCCGGAGGCGCACTGCATGATCGGTGTGTACAGAAAGGGCGGGCTGACTGGAGTATTTTCTTTCCTGGTGAATGCGGGTGAGGGCTATCTTGAGATGTTGGTGGGCCTGTCCCGGGAGGCAGCAGCCTATGAGGAGATGCTGGACTACCTGGAGCAGAAATTTCCCTCTTATGAAGTGGATTTTGTGTGCAATCCCCGCAATGATCTGATCCGCAGGGCGCTGGAGGGCCGAGGGGCAGCATTTGACCCGGAGCAGCTCCGCCTGGTATGGAAGAGGACACCCCCGGCGTGGGACGACTCCTGTACGGTCATCCCCTATGAGGAACGGTACCAAGAGGCCTATATTGCCCTTCATCGGGACGAGGGACGGTATTGGACGGCGGAAAAAGTGATTGCTGCCGCTGACCGGTTTCGTATTTTTCTGGCGCTCCTTCAGGGCCAGGTCGTGGGGTATATCGATGTAACATACCCCTATGCGGAAAATGAACCCTATGATGTATTTGTCAGCGAAGAGAAAAGGCGGCTGGGTTTTGGAAAGGCTTTGCTGGGGCGGGCTTTGGCAGCCAATGGATTCAAAGGCATGACTGCCCTCGTGGAACGGAACGATGTCCCCGCTGTTCAGCTGTTTTTGTCCATGGGGTTCGAGATCGATCCATCCGGCGGCAGTGTGCTGGCCCGGCTGACGGTATAAGAAAATCCTTCCGGGGACCATAAAAAGCACGCCATCTGTCCAATTTCTGGACAGATGGCGTGCTTTTTTAACAGATAGGAGCACTGAGAATGTCAGCGCCGGATTCCATCACTTGCCGAAATTCTCGATGATGTCCACGATCTCCATGCCGATGCGCTGCTGGGCCTCCTTGGTGGCGGCGCCGATGTGGGGGGTGCAGGAGACGTTGGGGTGGTTGATGAGCGCGGCGTTGGCGGGGGGCTCCACGGCGTAGACGTCCAGGCCGGCGGCCCGGATCTTGCCGGAGTTCAGGGCCTCCAGCAGGTCGTCCTCGTTGACGTTGTCGCCCCGGCTGGTGTTGATGAACACCACGCCGTCCTTCATCTTGTCGATGTTCTCCTTGCAGATCAGCTTCACGCCGTTGAGGGAGGGGGTGTGGAGGGAGATGAAGTCGGCCTGGGCGAAGAGCTCGTCCAGCTCCACGTACTTCATGCCCATCTCCTCCTCGATGCCGGGGACGTGGTAGATGTCCTGGGCGATGACGTTCATGCCGATGCCCTTGGCCATGCGGCCCAGGGCCTGGCCGATGCGGCCGAAGCCGATGATGCCCAGGGTCTTGCCGCCCAGCTCGAAACCCTTGCCGTAGGCCTTCTTCTCCCATTTGCCCTCGCGCATGGTGTGGCCCGCCACGGACAGGAACCGGGCGCAGGAGAACATGTGGCCCATGGCCAGCTCCGCCACGGAGTTGGAGGAGGCGCGGGGGGTGTTCTTCACGGTGATGCCGTTTTCCTCGGCGTACTTCACGTCGATGTTGTCCACGCCCACGCCGCCGCGGATGATGAGCTTCAGCTTGCCGCCCTTGGCCTCGTCGATGTGGTTGGCACGGACCTTGGTGGCCGAGCGGACCACCACCGCGTCAAACTCCCGCAGCGCCGCGCCCAGCTCCTCCGGGGCGTAGAACTGCTCCACTACCTCGTGGCCGTTGGCCTTCAGCTTCTCCAGAGCGGACTTGTCCATCCCGTCAGTCACTAAAATTCTCATGGATATCGTCTCCTCAATCAAACGGTATTCATACTTTTTCTTGAAAGAAAAAGTATCAAAAAGAACTTTTGACGCGAAATTTCATTTCGCTTGTGCTTTATTTGTACGGAGCAGGTCAAAAAGAGAGAACCTCAGCGAAACGGAGTTTCGCTGTAAAGTTTTTCTTTTGATTCTTTTCTTTGTTCACAAAGAAAAGAATGCAGACCGTTTGCTCAGGAGTTCTCGGCCTCGAACTTCTTGAGGAACTCCACCAGGGCCTCCACGCCCTCCTTGGGCATGGCGTTATAGACGCTGGCACGGAGGCCGCCCACGCTCTTGTGGCCCTTCAGGTTGTCGTAGCCGGCGGCCTTGGTGGCGGCCACCACCTTGGCGTCCAGCTCGGCGCTCTCGGTGACGAAGGGGATGTTCATGAGGGAGCGGAACTCCTTGTCCACGGTGCCCTTGAACATCTTGGAGCTGTCCAGGAAGTCGTACATGACCTTGGCCTTGTCGATGTTGATCTTCTCCATGGCCTCCAGGCCGCCCAGGCTCTTGAGGTACTTGAACACCTTGCCGCAGCAGTAGATGGCCCAGCAGTTGGGGGTGTTGTACATGGAGCCGTTGTCGGCGTGGGTCTTGTAGCTGCAGTAGATGGGGACCTTCGGGTCCAGATCCTCCCGGATCAGGTCCTCACGGATGATGACGATGACCATGCCGGCGGGGCCCACGTTCTTCTGAACGCCGGCGTAGATCAGGCCGTAGTCGGAGACGTTGCAGGGTCTGGACAGGAACATGGAGCTCTGGTCGCTGACCAGAACGTGGCCCTTGGTGTTGGGCAGCTTGGGCCAGGTCACGCCGTGGATGGTCTCGTTCTCACAGATGTACACATAGTCGGCGTTCTCGGGGATGTCCAGATCGTCGCAGTTGGGGATGTAACTGTAGTTGCGGTCCTTGCTGCTGGCCACCACGTGGACGTCGCCGTACTTCTTGGCCTCGGCGATGGCCTTCTTGGACCAGGCGCCGGTCTCCACATAGCAGGCCACACCGTTCTTCATCAGGTTCATGGGCACCATGGCGAACTGCAGTGTGGCGCCGCCCTGAATGAAGAGCACCTTGTAGTTGTCGGGGATGTTCATCAGGTCCCGCAGGTCCTGCTCCGCCTCGTCGATGATCTGCTGATAGACCTTGGAGCGGTGGCTCATCTCCATCACGCACATCCCGGAGCCCCGGTAGTTCATCATCTCGTCCCGGATCTCCTCCAAAACCGGTTCGGGCATGGTGGCGGGGCCTGCGGAAAAGTTGTATACGCGGCCGTATTTCATCGTTTTTCCTCCTGTCATAACATTATGGTAGAAAAGAATCGCTTAGACATGCTTAGTATAGTACAGATCCCGGCAAGAATCAACAGCAAAAAGGAAAAATAAGGCGGGAATCAAAAAGTTTTTTTAAAAGACAAAATTTTTGTTTGGTACGGAAGCGGTCAATTCAGGAAATCCTTCAGCTTCTTGGAGCGGGAGGGGTGGCGCAGCTTCCGCAGGGCCTTGGCCTCGATCTGGCGGATGCGCTCACGGGTGACGTTGAACTCCTTGCCCACCTCCTCCAGGGTGCGGGTGCGGCCGTCCTCGATGCCGAAGCGGAGCTTGAGGACCTTCTCCTCACGGGGAGTCAGAGTGCTGAGCACGTCCACCAGCTGCTCCTTGAGCAGGGTGAAGCTGGCGGCCTCGCTGGGCTCGGAGGCGGTATCGTCCTCGATGAAATCCCCCAGGTGGCTGTCCTCCTCCTCGCCGATGGGGGTCTCCAGGGAGACGGGCTCCTGGGCGATTTTCAGGATCTCCCGGACCTTCTCCACCGGCATGTTCATCTCCTCGGCGATCTCGTCAGGGGAGGGGTCGTGGCCCAGCTCCTGGAGGAGCTGGCGGGAGACCCGGATGACCTTGTTGATGGTCTCCACCATGTGCACGGGGATGCGGATGGTCCGGGCCTGGTCGGCGATGGCCCGGGTGATGGCCTGGCGGATCCACCAGGTGGCGTAGGTGGAGAACTTGTAGCCCTTGGTGTAGTCGAACTTCTCCACCGCCTTGATGAGCCCCAGGTTGCCCTCCTGGATCAGATCCAGGAACAGCATCCCCCGGCCCACGTACCGCTTGGCGATGGAGACCACCAGGCGCAGGTTGGCCTCCGCCAGCTTCTGCTTGGCGGCGTCCCCGGCTTTGGCCAGCTTCTTCAGCTCCGCCTGGTCCTCCGGGGAGAGGGAGCCCTCCTCGGCCTCCTCCAGCTGCTCCTTGGCCAGGTTTCCGGCGCTCATCTTCTGGGCCAGCTCGATCTCCTCGTCGGGCGCCAGCAGGGGCACCTTGCCGATCTCCTTCAGGTACATCCGCACCGGGTCGTCAATGGAGAAGGAGTCCACCAGGGTGTTGGGATCGACCAGCTCCTCCTCCTCGATCTCCGCGATCTCGTCAATGGGGGGCTCCAGATCGTCGGGCAGCTCCGGCAGGATGTCCTCCTCGCTGCCGATCTCGATGGACAGGGCCTCCAGGGAGTCGTAGATCTTCTCCATCTGGTCGCTGTCCAGATCCAGGTCGTCCAGGACCTCCATCATCTCCCCGGAGTCCAGGCGGCCCCGCTTTTTCCCCCGGGCGAACAGGTCCATGACCTTCTCATTGGACTGGAGGATGGCCGCGGCGGGCAGCCCCGCCACCACCTTCTCCGGCAGTTTGGCGTATTTCTTCTCGCCCTCGGTCTTTTTGGCGTCGTTCATCATGGTCTCGTCCTTTTTCTTAGACATGTCGCTTTCCTCCATAGCCCTTTTTCTCTTTGAATTTGTCTTTCGCCGCCAGCAGGGGGTCCTCCTGGGGGCCGCCGGTCCGCTTGGCCGCGGACCGGCGTATGATCTCTATGTAGTCCGGCAGGGATTTGTCCGCCGCCGCGAGAGATTCAGGTTTTTGCAGCAGAGCCGTCAGGTGGCCCATCTCCTCGGTGGTCAGCGCCTCCTGAAGCAGGGCGGGGGCCGGGGTCCGGCCCTCCCGGGCGGCCTGGAGCTGCTCGCCATAGATCTTCCCCAGCAGGGGGGAGCTGAAGTCCTCCGGCGCCAAGTCCCCGCACCGGTCCGCCAGGCTTCCGTCCAGAAACAGCAGGCGGATCACCCCCTCCTCCGCCATGGCGGAGCGGACATCGTCGTAGCGGATGGCGCGGCTCTCCGGCTGGCGCAGGCCGGAGACGTTGAGGGCCTCCTTTTTCAGTGCCTGGCGCTCTTTTCCGCGCTGCTTGCTTCGGGCCCTTTTTACCTCCAGGAGCATGGCGTCCCGGGACACCCCCGCCCGCTCGGCGGCCCGGCCGGCGTAGACCTCCCGCTCCACCGCGTTGGGGAGGGAGGCGATGAGGGCGGCGATCTCCGCGGAGTAGGCGATCTTGGCCTCCCCGTCGCTGAGATCGTACTTGGCGGCCACGGCGTCCATGCGGTAGTCCATCTGGTTCTCGCTGCCGTCCAGGATGGCCTGGAAGGCGGCGGGGCCCTGGAACTTGATGAAGTCGTCCACATCCTGCTTGACGTACTCTCCGTCCTGAAGCCGCCGGGGCAGGGACAGGACCCGGACGTTGAACTCGCTGTTTTCCAGCAGAGAGATGGCCTTCTCTGTGGCCGCCTGGCCGGCGCCGTCGTTGTCGTAGCAGAGGACCAGCTCCTTGGTGTACCGGGAGAGGAGGCGGATCTGCTCGGTGGTGAGGGCGGTGCCCATGGAGGCCACCGCGTTGTCAAAGCCCGCCTGGTGGAGGGTGATGACGTCGATGTTGCCCTCGCAGAGGATGAAATTCGGCCGCTTGGTGCGCTTGGCCAGGTTGATGCCGTACAGGTTCCGCCGCTTGCTGTAGACGGCGGTCTCCTGGGTGTTGAGGTACTTGGGCTCGGACTTGTCCAGCACCCGCCCGCCGAAGGCCACCACATCCCCCCGCACGTCGATGACGGGGAAGATCAGACGGTTGCGGAACTTGTCGTAGAGCCGGCCCTTCTGGTTTTGCACCACCAGCCCCGCGTCCAGCAGCTCCCGCTTGGTGTAGCCCTTCTGGAGCATGGCGGTGAGGAGGCTGTCCCAGCTGTCCAGGCTGGCCCCCAGGCCGAAGTTCATGGCGGTTTTGCGGCTGATTTTCCGCCGCTCCAGGTAGGCGGCCACCGCCGCCCCCTCCGGCCTGGAGAGGTTCTGGTAGAACCAACGGGCGGCGTCCTTGTTCACCGCCAGCAGCCGCTGGCGGTGGCGGGAGGCCTCCCGGTCCGCCTCCTCCTCGGGCACCGTCATCCCCACCCGCTTGGCCAGGAAGCGCACCGCGTCGGGGAAGCTGAGCCCTTCGATCTCCATGATGAAGCTGATGACCCCGCCGCCCCGCTTGCAGCCGAAGCAGTAGTAGATCTGCTTGTCCGGGGAGACGGAGAAGGACCCGGTCTTCTCGTTGTGGAAGGGGCACAGGCCGAAGTAGTTGCTGCCCTTGTGCTGGAGGGCCACATAGGAGGAGACCACATCCACAATGTCGCAGCGGCTGACCAGCTCGTCCAAAAATTGCCTGGGAAACGCCATAGGGCCTCCTCCTTTCCAAACTGCCTTATTTACATATACGCCGCAAGCGGGAAAAATCCTTTTTTCCGCCGCTGTTTTTTACAAAATGTTTTCCTGCGGCTGCAATATGTCTAGTTTTGACCAAAAATTCAAAATATGAACATGGTTTGGGATATTTTCTCCCCAAAAGATGGTCAAAAGGAAGCCCACTGTCCGGCATTCGGCCGATGCCGGGCAGAGTCCGGTTACCGCTTGCTCTCCGAGAAGTCCCAGGAGCTTTGAATCCACCCCATCAGCTCCCCGTCCAGCTGACCTTCGTCTGAGATCAGGACGTGGTGGGTCCAGCGGCTGGGGTAGGGCTCCACCGCCACGGCGATCCGGGGGGAGTCCAGGCGGATCGGGAGGCCGAAGGTCACCAGAATACACTCCCTCGGCCAGTCCTTCCGGCGGCGCAGAGGCAGGGAAGCGGCGGCAAAGAAGTGCTTGCCGTAGAAGCTGACCTGGCTCTTCTGCACACGGGCGGAGGCGTCGGGGAAGGCGGCCTCCATCCGGCGGAAGAAGGCCTGGTACAGTGCCAGCTCCGCCGGCTTGCCGTCAAAAAAGAACAGGATGTCGCTCTCGTAGTGTTCGGATGTTTTCACAGTGGAGCACCTCCTTGCCTGAATCGCGTCAGCCCCTGCGGTGGAGGCGGCGCGCTCCGCCCTGGGGCGGCTTCTGCTGGTTTTGGGGTTGAGGACTCTGGTTCTTTTGTTGCTGGTTCTGCGGCTGGCCCTGCCGCTTCTGCCCTGGCTCCTGGGGCCGCTGGCGGCGCCGGCGGCCATCCGCCGAGGCGGCCAGACGACCGATGGGACTGGGGTTCGAGGACAGGCGGCGGGCCGGCGGCTTAGGCGCTGGGACGGGCTGGGGGAACACCGGCGCCGGGATGGGGATGGCCTTCGGCGGCTCCTTGGGCGCCGCCGGGGGCTTGGGGGCCCGCGGCGGTTGGGGCTGCTTCGGGGTCTGCTTGGCGGCGGCCGCCGCCTGGCGCTCCGCCCGGGGCGGGCGGGGCGGGCGCACCGCCTTGGGGGTGGCCTCGAAGATCTCCATGGGCCAGGGGTGGTCCTCCGCCACCGGCACCTTTTTGCCGATGAGCTTCTCGATGTCCTTTAGGTAGGCCAGCTCGTCGAAGTTGCAGAAGCTGATGGCCAGGCCGTCCCGGCCCGCCCGGCCGGTGCGGCCGATGCGGTGGACGTAGGTCTCCGGGACGTTGGGCAGCTCGTAGTTGATGACGCAGCCCAGTTCGTTCACGTCGATGCCCCGGGCGGCGATGTCCGTGGCTACCAGGACGCGGACGGCCCCGGACTTGAAGCTCTCCAGGGCCTTGACCCGGGCGGTCTGGCCCTTGTTGCCGTGGATGGCCATGGCGGCGATCCCCGCCCGGCCCAGCTCCTTCACCACCCGGTCGGCCCCGTGCTTGGTGTTGGTGAACACCAGCACGCTGTCCAGGCTCTGGTCCTGGAGGATATACTGGAGCAGGTGCTTCTTGTTGGCCTTGTCCACCTTGTACACCCGCTGCTCGATGGCCTCCACCGTGGAGGACTGAGGGGTCACCTCCACCCGCACGGGTTTATAGAGGATCTGCTGGGACAGCTCCGCGATCTCCTGGGGCATGGTAGCGGAGAAGAGGAGGGTCTGCCGCTTTTTGGGCAGCCGGGCGATGACCTTCCGCACGTCGTGGATGAAGCCCATGTCCAGCATCCGGTCCGCCTCGTCCAGCACGAAGGTCTCGATACCGGTCAGGTCGATGTGGCCCTGGTTGCACAGGTCGTTGAGCCGCCCCGGGGTGGCCACCAGCACGTCCACCCCCCGCTGGAGGGCCTCCACCTGGGGCCCCTGGCCCACGCCGCCGAAGATGACGGTGTTCCGAATGGGCAGGTACTTCCCATAGAGGTCAAAGTTCTCCTTGATCTGGAGAGCCAGCTCCCGGGTGGGGGTCAGCACCAGGGCCCGGATGGGCCGGTGGGTCTTGTCCACCCGGCTCTGGAGCGTCTGGAGGATGGGGATGGCGAAGGCGGCGGTCTTGCCGGTGCCCGTCTGGGCGCAGCCGATCAGGTCCCGCCCTGCCAGCACCGGGGGAATGGCCTGGGCCTGAATGGGGGAGGGGGCGGCGTAGCCCATCTCCGCCACTGCCCGCAGAAGCTGGGGCAGAAGTTGTAAATCCTGAAATGTCATAGTGATCCTTTTGTTTTGTGTATCCTGAGAATGGTTTCGATGCAGGCGTTAGGCCCGCCGCAGGCTTCAGCGGCGGGCCTAACCAATATAGTATACACGTTTTCAATAGAAAAAGCAATCATTTTCGCAAATTCGGGCCTGATTACGAGAAAATGGAGAGGAGGACGACTTACCGGGCAGGCCGCTTGGCAAAACGGTACGCCAGCCCCCAGAGGAGGAGGCCGAGGGCAGTCATTACCGCCTTATTGACCGGCCACACGCCGTTTTCATCCCCAGCGAACCGGAGGAAGGGGTAGACAAACTGGACCCAGGGGAGCCGCAGGAGGCCCCGGGCCAGGAGAGCGGCCAGCCAGAGGACCCCGCAGACCAGGGAGGCCACGTGCTCCCGGGAGAACAGCAGGGCGCAGAGGGCGCTGAGGGAGGAGAACAGGAAAACGGTGGGAAAGCTCACCGCCGCCATCTCCCAGAGGGGCAGCTCCCCGCGGGCCAGGGACACGGCGGCCATGCCCGCCAGGGCAAAGAGGCAGACGACGCCCATGACGGCCAGGTACCGGGCCAGGACCCAGGGGAACAGGTCCCGGCTCTGGGCGGCGATGACCTCGAAGCCGCCGTCCGTCCGCAGCTTTCCCCACTCCCCCACGGCAATGGCGGCGTAGAGGGGGAGAGCCACCTCGAAGGCGGGCAAGCTCAGCGCCAGCAGGTCCCCGGCGGCCAGGGCGAGCAGGACCAGCGCCGCCAGAAGGGCGGCGGAGAGGAGGCAGAGGGAACTGCCCAGCACCCGCAGTTCCCGCTTGACGGCGTGGATCATGACCCGCTCCTTTCCCTCCAGACCCCAGGCTTTGCCAGCAGGATGCAGCAGGAGAGCAGAGCGCCTCCCACCAGGAAGCCGGCGTTGGCCAGCGCGCTGCCCACTGGGAGCTCCGGCCAGGCAGGGTGAACCCAGACCAGGCGGATCAGGTCCCCGGCGGTGATGAGCCAAAAGGGCATGGCCTCCGCCGATCCCACATAGGCGGCGTTGCAGCCGAAGAGGACCGCCGACAGGAGGTAGAACAGCCTCGAGCCGGTGAGGCCCGGAATGGCCACGGCGCAGGACCCTACAAACAGGCTGGCGGGGAGGGCGGAGACAGCGACCGCCTTGGCCAGTGGGCGGAGGCAAGCCCCCGGGGAGACCGGGAAGGGGGCAGCCGCCTGGTAGATCCCGGCGCAGACCGCCAGAAAGGCGCACAGGAGGGAGAAAGTGTACAGCCAGCCCCCCAGCAGCTTCCCAAGGACATACTGTCCCTTTTCCACCGGGGCGGCCATCAATAGCGCCTTCGTCCCCACGGAGACGTCCAGGGGGAGCCGCCCCGCCAGCAGGAAGGTCAGGCCGAAGAGCAGCACCAGGGCGTCCAGGCTCATGATCCGGTAGACGAAGTAGGCGGGCTGGTCCAGAAACTCCAGGCGTGCCAGATTCTCCGGGGAGGGGAAGCTGTCCAGGAGGGCCATGGCGGCGGCCGCCGCCAGGATGGCCCACCCGGCGGGGCGGCGGAGCTGCATTCTGTACTCGTAGCGGAGAATGGTGAGGACCTTATCCATGGGCTTTCCCTCCCATGCAGTAGACGTAGGCGTCCTCCAGGGTGGCGGGGACCGGCGGGACCTGGGGGAAGCGGTCCTCCTCGTCCATGATCCGGGCGGAGAGGCCCCGCTCCTCGTAGGTGGTGGACAGGACAACAGCCTTCTTCCGCACCTCCAGCAGCTCCGCGTCCCCTGACAAGCGCAGGAGCTTTACCCTGTCTGCCACCTTATCTGTCAGCGCCTCCGGGGTGCCGGCGTAGAACAGCCGTCCGCCCCGCAGAACCGCCAGCTCTCCGCAGATCTGGTGGACGTCCTCCACGATGTGGGTGGAAAGGATCACTGTCCGCCCCTCTCGGGCGTACTGGGACAGCACCCCCCGGAACCGCACCCGCTCCTCCGGGTCCAGCCCGGCGGTGGGCTCGTCCACCACCAGGATCTGGGGCGTTCCCACCAGGGCCTGGGCGATGCCCACCCGCCGCCGCATGCCCCCGGAGAGCTGGCCGATCCGCCTCTTGGCGAACTGCCCCATCTCCACCTGCTCCAGGGCGGCGGTCACCGCGCCCCGGTCCCGGATGCCCTTGAGCTCCGCCATGTAGCGCACGAACTCAAAGACGGTCAGGGAGGGGTACATGGTCAGCTCCTGGGGCAGATAGCCGATCTGCCCCCTGACCTGGTCCCCCTGGGTCCGGGCGTCGAAGCCGCAGACCCGGACCGTTCCGGCGGAGGGGGCCAGCACCGTCACCAAAATCCGCATCAGGGTGGACTTCCCCGCGCCGTTGTGGCCCAGCAGGCCAAACACTCCGCCGCCTGCGGAGAAGCTCACGTCCTCCAGAGCGGTGACGCCGTTTTTGTACCGCTTCGTCAGTCCCTGAATCTCGATATTTTTCATACGCAGCCTCCATTCAAGAATATAAACTACTTTTGTAGTTTTATAGAGAATATAAAAACGAGCGCGGCCTTACGCGGTTTCCGTATAGGCCGCGCCGTACTCCGTCCCCATGTCGTAGGCGGGATAGGGATAGAACCACTGCCGGCTGAGTAACATGGAGAGGAGGAGCAGCAGGGAGAGCAGGACCGCCGGCAGGGCCGCCGACAGCAGAGATTTGACCACGGACCGCTTGGCGGTGATGGCCCGCAGCCGCCGCTTCGCCGTGAGAAAGCTGGTGGCGCCGATGCTCCGCCCGGTCCCGGCGGGAGGGAGGGCCGATAGCTCCAGCAGCCGGAGCATGGTCCTGGCGTAGGCGGTTTCCGGGAGGACACCCTCTGCCGCCGCCAGGGCCCGGCGGTCGCAGTCCGTCTCGCACCCCAGGGCAAAGTCCTGCCTGGCCAGCCAGACCAAGGGGTTCATCCAGTTCAGGACGCAGACCAGGTCAAAGGCCCGCTCCAGGAGGAGGTGCCGCCGCTTCAGGTGGGTCAGCTCGTGGCAGAACACCGCCAGCAGCTCCCCGTCGCTGAGCGCCCCGGCGATCCGTCGGTCCAGGATGATGGCGGGACGGAGAATGCCGGCGGCGCAGGCGGGCTCCGCCAGGGTCCCGAAGCACAGCCGGGGGACCCGCTTTACGCCCACCAGCCGGGCGCTCCGGGCGCAGATGTCCTCCAGCCGCTGGTCGCCGCAGAGAGGATAAGAGCTCACAGCCTGCCAGGCCAGCAGGGACCGGACGATGTGGCGGAGCAGCAACGCCCCGACGCCCAGAGCCCAGACCCCGCAGGCCACATAGAAGCCCCGGTACCACATCTGCGGCTCCGGCGAGAAGAGCACAACGTCCGGGGCCAGGACGGGGACGCAGTACAGGAGCATCCCGCCCACGGAGGCCCACAGAGGCGGGTTCAGGCCCAGTACATGGGTGAGAAAGAGCAGCGCGATGGTGAAGATACCGCTGGCCATCGACAGGAAAAGGATCGCGTAAAAGATGTTACTGAGGACCGCCATGCGCCGCCTCCTCCCGGTCGATGAGGGCCTTCAGCTCAGCCAGCTCCTCCGGGGAGAGCTGGCCGCCCCGGACAAAGCCCAGCACCATCTTCGACAGGGACCCGTCGTACACGCGGCCCAGAAAATCCCGGCCCTCCGCCAGCTGGCACGCCTCCTCCGACACCGCCGGGTAGTACAAATACCCCTTTCCCTGCCGCCTGGTGGTCAGGGCGCCCTTCTTCACCAGCCGGGCCAGATAGGTCTGGATGGTGGTCTTGCTCCAGGCGGTGCCGCTGAGCTTGTCCAGCAGCTCCGGGAGAGTCTGGGGCGGGTCGCTCCAGATGAGCTTCATCACCTGCCACTCCGACTCCGAGATCGAGACCTGCCGCTTCATGGTCTTCCCTCACCTCACAATTCATTGATATGATGTAGTTTTATTATAGCGGCTTCCCGCCGCCCTGTCAAGGCGCGTGTTGAAAAGGACGAAAAAGCCGGGCCTTCTTTCTCAGAAGGCCCGGCCGAAAAGGACTGTCAGGGGAAATTACTTGCCACACAGGGCGGCGGTATCCATGGCGATCATCAGCTCCTCGTTGGTGGGGATGACGAAGATCTTCACCTTGGAGTCGGCGGCGGACACGTCCGCCTCCTTGCCGCGGACGTTGTTCTTCTCAGCGTCCATCTTGATGCCCATGTACTCCAGACCCTCGCAGATCTTCCGCCGCAGGTCGATGGAGTTCTCGCCGATGCCGGCGGTGAACACGATGGCGTCCACCCCGCCCATTACGGTAGCGTAGGCGCCGATGTACTTCTTCACCTCGTAGATGAACTTGTCCAGAGCCAGCTGGGCACGCTCGTTGCCCTCAGCGGCGGCGGCGTCCAGATCGCGGAAGTCGGAGCTGATGCCGGAGATGCCCAGCACGCCGGACTTCTTGTTGAGGATGTTGAGCATCTCCTTGATGTCATAGCCGTAGCGGCCCATCAGGTACTCCAGGATGGTGGCGTCCACATCGCCGGAGCGGGTGCCCATGGGGAAGCCGGCCAGGGGCCCCAGGCCCATGGAGGTGTCCATGCACTTGCCGTCCACGCAGGCGGACAGGGAGGAGCCGTTGCCCAGGTGGCAGCAGATCACCCGGCTGTGCTCGGGGTTGCCCAGCATGTCGATGGCCCGGGCGGAGACATAGCGGTGGCTGGTGCCGTGGAAGCCGTAGCGGCGCACGTCATCCTTCTCATAGTACTCGTAGGGGATGGCGTAGATGTAGGCCTTGGGGGGCATGGTCATGTGGAAAGCGGTGTCGAACACGGCCACCTGGGGGGTGTTGGGCATGATGGCCTGGCAGGCCCGGATGCCCATGAGGTTGGCGGGGTTGTGGAGGGGGCCCAGGGGGATGCACTTCTCGATGGCGGCGATGCACGCGTCGTCGATGACGCAGCTCTCAGTGAAGGCCATGCCGCCGTGGAGCACCCGGTGGCCGACGGCGGCGATCTCGTCGGTGGAGGCGATAACGCCGTTGACCGGGTCCACCATGATGTCCAGCACAGACTGGATGGCCTCGCTGTGGGTGGGCATGGGGATCTCCCGGACCACGTCCTCACGGCCGGGGACCTTGTGGGTCAGACGGCCGTCGATGCCGATGCGCTCGCACAGACCCTTGGCGAAGACCTGGCCGCCCTCAGACTCCATGAACTGGTACTTCAGAGAGGAGCTGCCGGCGTTGATGATCAGAATTTTCATGGGTTTACTTCTCCTTGTCCTTCTGTTGTCATTGAATTGTCATTTTTTGTTTCCACACTGTGACTTGCAATTCCAGCGCGGGGCGATTAAAATAGTCACAACTTACATTGTAGACTATTTTTGCCGGTTCGACAACCCATTTTTTCAGAGTTTTTTTGAAAAAATCCCGGTTGCCGCCGGCGCTTTCATGGAGAGGAGGAGGGCCCTTGGCGGTGGCCGGCATCATCGCGGAATACAACCCCTTCCACCGGGGCCACCGCTGGCAGATCCAGACCCTGCGGCGGCTGCTGGGGGCGGACGCCGCCGTGGTGGCGGTGATGAGCGGGAACTTCGTCCAGCGGGGGGACTTCGCTGTTTTGGAGAAGCGGGCCCGGGCGGAGTGTGCCCTGCTGGGGGGCGCGGACCTGGTGCTGGAGCTGCCCTCCCCCTGGTCCGCCGCCACGGCGGAGCGATTCGCCCAGGGTGGCGTGGCCCTGCTGGCCGCCACCGGCGTGGTGACACACCTGGCCTTCGGCTGTGAGACCGGGGACCTGGGCCCGCTGGCCGCCGCGGCCCGGTGCCTGGAGAATCCCGGCTGGGAGGAGGCCGCCCGCCGCCATCTGGCGGCGGGGGTGACCTTCGCCGCCGCCCGGCAGGCAGCTGTCCGGGATCTGGCGGGGGAGGGGGCCGCCGCCTGCCTCTCCCGCCCTAACGACATCCTGGCGGTGGAGTACCTGCGGGCCGCGGCCCGGCAGGGTGCCGCTCTTCAGCCCCTGGCTCTTCCCAGAGTAGGAGCGCCCCACGACAGCGGCGACCTGGGGCCGTACCCCTCCGCCTCCGCCATCCGGGGGCGGCTCCTGGCGGGGGAGAGCTGGCGTGAGCTGCTGCCGGAGGAGACCGCCCAGGTGCTGGACCGGGAGATGGCGGCGGGCCGGGCCCCCGCGTCTCTGAAAAACTGTGAGCGGGCGGTCCTCGCCCGGCTGCGGAGCATGGCGGAGGAGGACTTCCGCCCCTACGACGGCGGCGGAGAGGGCCTGTACCACCGCTTCTACGGCGCGGTCCAGTCCTGTACCCGGCTGGAGGATATTTTGGCCGGGGTCAAGACCAAACGCTACCCCCTGGCCCGGATTCGCCGCCTGCTCCTCCACAGCTGCCTGGGGCTGGTCCCCGCCTCCCAGGGCCAAACGCCCCCCTACCTGCGGGTATTGGGGGCCAATGACCGGGGCCGGGCCCTGCTGGGGGAGATGCGAAAGAAGGCCGCCCTGCCGGTGGTGACCAAGCCCGCCGCCGCCCGGCGGCTGGGGGCGGAGGCCCGTGATCTCCTGGCCCGGGAGGCGGTGTGGACGGACCTGTACACCCTGTCCTGGCCGGACCTGGACCAGGCAAAGCCCGGGCTGGAGTACACGGCGGGGCCGGTGATGCGATGACGGCCCCGTTCCGATCCCTGAGAAGGAGGCATTCTATGAAACTTCACGCGCTGACGGCGCGCCATGATAACAGGCAAGCTCAGCTTACAGCGCCTTCCCGTCACAAAACATCAGCGGCCGCGCTGCTGGCGGCCTGTCTGACCCTGCTCACCGCCTGCGCCGGCACAGGAGACGCGCGGGGCAGCGCATTGGCGGCGGAGGTATATCAGCTGCCGGTCTACAGCTTTGACACCATGACCGCAGAGGAGAGATTCACGGCGGAGGACGGCACGGAGCTGGCCTACTACAGCTATCAGCTCCAGTCCATGGCGGTGGAGAATCTGGAGAAGCTGTCTCCGGAGGACCGGGAGGCGGCGGAGCGGAATGCGGAGAACTTCAACGAGAAGATGAACGATCTGCTGGACAAGTCGGTAGAGATAGGCCGGCAGATGGGGGCGAACGCCCAAACCGTGCCCGGCAGCGCCGGCCTGCCCTACTACGACGTGACCGTCTCGGAGAGTGTTCTGTGCGGGCAGATCGTCAGCGTTCGGATGGATAACACCAGTTATTCCGGCGGAGCCCACCCCAACAGCTACACCAACAGCTATCTTTTTGATTTGGCTACAGGTCAGTTCATTGATCCCATCCAGGTGGCCGACGACCCGGAGACCTTCCGGGCCGGGGCGGCGGACCTGCTGGTGGAGGCGGCGGAGGCCCGGGAGGAAGATCTGCTGGGCTACTGGCCCGACTACCGTGGCATCCTGGAGCGGTGGAACGAGGGAGCGGCGCTCTTCGGCCCGGAGGGACTGACGGTGGTCTACTCCCCCTACGAGCTGGGGCCCTACGCCATGGGGGCCGTGGAGCTGACGGTGCCCTACGGCGAGCTGGCGGATCTGCTGGGCCCCGGGGGCCTGGAGCGGCTGGGCCTGAAGGCAGAGACAGAGATGTGACAAAAGAATGGACAGACTGAGCGCCCCGCCTGACCGGCGGGGCGCTTCAGCGTGTCGAAAAACTTTCTTCAGGAGTAGAAAGCTGTACAGCGCGGGGGGGAGCTCGAGGGGGCGAAGCCCGCCTCGAATCCAATTGAATGCCCCGCAAAGCCTTGCTGCGCAAGGCGTGCGGCGAGCGTAGCGAGGACTTTCACACTGCGTAGCTGTGTGAAAGTAACGGCATTTTCTTGGATGACCTTGTTTATCGGATACCGGCGTCGCCGCACACCAGTCCGTACTGGCTGGTGAACCGCGCCCCGACCGTCCCCTTGTAGATGCTCAGGGGAAAGGAGAGGGTGTCCAGAGTGCCGTCGCTGGTCAGAATGGAGGTGAGGGGAGAACCCGAGGGAGGGTCGCTGGCGTCCACCTGTCTCCCCGCCAGCCGGTCCCGGAGAGTATCCGTGCTGACCTCCGTGCGCCAGAGGTGCAGGTGGCCATTGGTGTCGGAGGAGGTGTCGAAGAGGATGCTTTCAAACGCCTCGGCTCCGACCTCCACAGGCTCCCCGTAGTACTGGGTCAGGGCGGCCACCAGGGCCCGGTAGTCCGTGCCGTCGGCGCAGAGGACCACCAGCTGGTTGAGCCAGTATCGCCCCTCGCCGGTGTGATCCAGGAATCCGAAGGACACGTCCGCCGGAAGGCCGAAGGCCTCCGTGTCTTTGACCTCAATGACATAATAGCCGTAGCCCTCCGCGTCCTGCGCGGAGGCTCCGTAGGGCGTCTCCTTCGCCTCGTAGGTTCCCTCCTCCAGATCCAGCGCCTGGATCAGCTCCTGAGGGGTCATGTCCCAGCGGGTGCCTGGGAAGGCCAGCAGCTCCTCCGGCCCGCTGGAAAGGTTTTTCTGCCCGCAGGCGCATAGGAGCAGCGGCAGGGCAAAAAGAAGGATCAGCGCAATGGTGAAAAACCGCTTTTTCATATCTGGAGAGCCTCCTTGTTGTCTGGTTCCTCAGCCCGTGATCTCCGTGCCGTCCGTCCGGTAGAAGTGGTAGCTCACAGTTTGGGAGGCTCCCTCGCTCCAGGGAAAGACGGCCATTCCGGGGCTGTCCTCGTCCCGGAGGCCCTCCCGGAGGGACGCCTCTTGGCGGCCAGTCTCCCCGCCGGTGGCGGCGTCGCGCACCACCCGCTCCACGGTGACGGCCTCCGGGTTGGTGGTGAAGATCACGTCGCAGGTCCCGTCGACCGGGTAGTCACCGTGAGGTCCGGAGGAGGCGGGCTCGGGGAACAGGTAGCACCCAGGGGCCAGCTCCGTCAGCTCATCCATAGGGCGGAAGGCCACGTCCACCCCGTGGCCGTTTCCCGTGCCCTCGTTCAGAACCAGAAGACCCAGGGCGGACAACACCCGCTCCTCCTCCGCTTTCAGCCAAAAGCCGTAGCCCACCACGTCATATCCGTTGCCCATGGCCCGGGTGGCTATGGCCGCGCCGCTCGATCCGCCGCGCCCCGGAAGTCCCCGCTCCGCGCTGAAGGCGGCGGCCAGACTGTCAAAGTCCATGGCGTACTCCAGGGCCAGGGCGTTGTAGCCGGCGGCGTAGGCATAGCTGTCCTGGCGCTCCAGCCGGTAGAGCTGGTATATCAGAGCATCCTCCGGCTGGAGGCCGCTGGCGCCCCGGGCAAGGAGAAATTCGCCGTCCGCGGTCTGGATCACCAAATAGAGGACACCCTCCTCCGACTGTGCCTGCCACACGGCGGACAGCTCCCCCACCTTCTGTGGAAGATCGTCATCCACAGTTGGCTGGCACAGCTCCAGCAGCTCGTCCCGGGTCAGCTCCGCCGGCGCGAGTTGGCCGATCTCCTGCCAGCCCGCCCAGCCCACGGTGTTTGGCGCGTACAGGTCCTCTGCCCGGGGGAACTCCCGGGCCAGCAGCCGGTAATCGGGGGTGACGCAGAAGCCCAGGGTGGTGTTCTCCGTATAGGGGAAATAGGAGGAAATGGGGTTGTTGTACACAACCTCCGGCACGGTGTACCCCGCCCCCAGGTATGGGTTCACAGGCAGGCCGGCGGCCCGGCTCACCAGCATCATCCCCGCCGCCAGCCCTGCCGCCATGACTGCCAGGGCGGTGAGCCAGACCTGGGGCTTCCGGAAGGACAGGAGGCGCCGCACCCTGCCCCTGGCGTCCCCCTCACCGAAGGCCAGGGGGGCCGCCGCCGGGGACCGCCTCTTTCCGGCCAGCCGCACCAGGGCGGCAGCGTAGTCCGCCCGCTCCTCCGAGGTCATGTCCCGGGTGACCGCCTCGTCGCAGGCCACCTCCATGTCCCGGACGAACAGGTGGAAGCACACCCAGACCAGGGGATCAAACCAGTGGACGCAGAGGGCCAAATAGGCCAGCAGCTTCCAAACGTGGTCCCCATAGCGGAGATGGGTCCCCTCGTGGGCCAGGGCTATGGCCCGCTCCGCATCCCTCAGCCCTGAGGGCAAGTAGATCCGGGGGCGGAACAGGCCCAGCAGGAAGGCGGTGTCCAGGCCGTCAGCCTCCCAGACCCGGCCCTCCACCCGGGCCGCCCCTGCCAGATGCCGCTTCAGCCCCAGGAGGGAGAGAAGACTGTGGAGGACCATGGCGCACATCCCAAGAGGCCACAACCATCCCCACACCAGCAGCCAAGCCTCGTCGTGGAGGGCGAAGGTGTAGCCGCCGGCGATACTGCCGCCGGGATCCGCCGTGGGGACCCCGATCAGGCCCAGCCCTCCGTTCGCGGTGTCTCCCACCAGCTCGTAGGCGATGGCGGCGGCGCCGGCGGGGGTGACCGGCACCCCCAGGGCCGTTTCCTCCGGGATGGCCTGGGCGGGCGCTATCCCCCAGGGAACCTCCAGGTGGGCGGGGAGCAGCAGCCGAAGCCACACCGCCAGCCACAGCAGGCACATCACCCGCCGCGGCGCCCGGCGAAAGGCCAGCCGTAAGATCAGTACGGCGGCCATCAGGGGCAGGGCCGCCAGGGACAGGTTCAGGACCTCCAAAAAGATCTGGTCCAGGGTCATGCCGAACAGCGTCATGCTCCCTCACCCCTTTCTGTACTGCTCGATGAGCTTTTCCAGTTCCTCCACCTCGTTTTCATCTAGACCCTTCCCAGAGCTGAAAGCCGCCAGAAAGGCGGGAAGAGAGCCATGGAAGGTCTCCTCCACGAACCGCTGGCTCTGCCGGGCGAAGAATTCCTCACGGGTCACCAGGGTATGCACCACGCTGTCCCGGTTTTCAAACAGCCCCCGCTGGCACAGCCGCCGGAGCATGGTGTAGGTGGTGGACTTCTTCCATCCAAGTGCCTCCTGGCACACCTTCACCAGCTCCCCGGAGGGAATGGGGGCCCTCTCCCAGATCAGGTCTGCGAACCGGGTCTCCACGGCCCCCAGTCTTGTCTCATCCATATCGCGCCTCCTCTCCCAATAATATGTTGGTCTACAACTATTAAACCTACATTGAGTTTAACATCTTTAGACCAGCCTGTCAAGTATGAATCTGGCTTCCTTCCGCCGCATAAACCCGGCCTGCTTCCGCATACACTACAGGGAACGAATTGCCGCGGCTGGGAAAAAGCGGTCCAGGGCAGTTGAGAGGAGAGATGGAGTTATGAAAAGCGGCGCCGCCCGCTACCGGGCAAAGCATCTGCGGAAGGGCAGGGCCAGGACCGCCGGAGGCCGGCGGGCAGCGCCCACCTCCCCGGAGAACCGGGCGGTGATCCGGCTGGTGATCTGCGGGGTGATCTTTGTGGCCCTGGTGGCCGTCAAGCTTCTGTTCCCGGAGGCGGTGAGCCGCCTGGCCGACACCGCCGGGGCACTCATCGGCCGGGACGCGGATTTCCAGGAGGCCTTCGCCGCCATGGGCCGGGCCATCAGCGGGGAGGAGGCGGTCAGCGACTCCCTGCAGGACGCTTACGCCGCCGTGTTCAGCCCTGGGGCTGTCACGGAGGAGAACAGCGGAGCGGAGACGGAGGAGGGGGCGGCGGAGGACGGCGGGGTCCTGCAGACGCCTGATTCCGCCGGTCCGTCCCCGGGATCTGCGCTGACCGCGTCCCCTGAAACGGCGCCGCCGGAGACGGCGGGGGACGGTGGGACCGGCACTGAGAGCGCGGAGGAGACCGGCGAGACCGGGGAGGCCGCCGGGAACATGCCGGAGGAGACCGACCCGGCCGCCTCGGATACTGAAGCGGAGCCGGCATCATCCGCACCGGCGGACCCCCAGGAAATTTCCGGGACGGAGGGGGAGACGGCGGACGACACCGCCACCCAGACCCTCTCCTACGTCTACACCATGCCCGCCCTGCCGGCCAACGCCAGCCTGGAGCAGAGGAATCTTGGCTTTGCCTACCAGAGCCCCATTCTGGGGGCCCTGTCCTCCACCTTCGGCTGGCGGGATCACCCGGTGGACGGGGAGAACAAGTTCCACTACGGGGTGGACCTGGCGGCGGAGGAGGGGGCGGACATCTGCGCTTTTGCCGACGGGGAGGTCTACGCCACCGGGGAGAGCAGCACTCTGGGGAACTATATCATGCTGGAGCATCCGGGGGGCTATATCACCCTCTACGCCCACTGCAGCCGGGTTACGGCCACCGGCGGGGCGGTGTCCATGGGGGATAAGATCGCCGAGGTGGGGCAGACCGGCGTGGCCACCGGACCCCACCTCCACTTTGAGCTCCACGACGGCTCCCTCTACCTCAACCCCATCTACTATGTGCAGGTTAGGTAAGCTGGAGGTGGGCTGGGGCTTCCTGGTCCTGGCAGTCATGGCCCTGATCGTGGGGGCGGGGCCGGTGCTGCCCATGACGGTCCTCGCCGCCCTGTGCCACGAGGGGGGGCACCTGGCGGGCCTCCGCCTGACGGGGGCCCGGGTGGAGGCGGTGCGGCTCACCGCCTTCGGCGCGGAGATCCGGGCGGACACCCGGTACCTGCCCTATGGCCGGGAGATCCTGTGCACTCTGGCGGGGCCGGCGGTGAATCTGGTCCTGGCACTGCTGTTTGCCAGGGCGCTGGGGTGGTACTTGCCGGCGGGGGTCAACCTGTTTCTGGGGTGCTTCAACCTCCTGCCCCTGCCCGGTCTGGACGGGGGCAGGGCCCTCTACCTGGGGGTGAGCTGGCTGGCGGGGCCGGAGGCGGCGGACCGGGTCTGCCGGTGGGTGGGGCTGGTGTGTGCCGGGGGCCTGTGTGCTGGGACCCTGTATCTGGCGGCACTCCACCACACCGGGTTGTTTCTGTTCATTGCCGCCCTTGGCGCCCTTTTTCCACAACTTCCTCTTGTCAAACGGCGGCAAACAGGGTAATATAGTACTGTTTATCCTGGGAGGTCATGCCCCTTGCGCTGACCGGAGAGAAATTTGCCAGGATCGCCAAGGAGAATGACCGTGGACAAGAGATTGGAGCGCATCCTGCCCCGGGTCCAGAAGCCGGCCCGGTACGTGGGGGGAGAATACAACGAGGTGCGGAAGGACCCGCGGGAGGTGGACTTCCGTTTTGCCTTCTGCTTTCCCGATACATATGAGATCGGCATGTCCAACCTGGGCTACCGCATCCTGTACGGGATCTTGAACGACATGCCCGGGGTCTGGTGCCAGCGGGCCTTCGCCCCCTGGGGGGACATGGAGGAGGAGATGCGCGCCGCCGGCATCCCCCTCTACGCCCTGGAGTCCGGAGACCCCGTCCGGGACTTTGACATCATTGGCTTTTCCGTGGGCTACGAGATGGCCTATACCGCCATTTTGAATATGCTGGACCTGGCGGGAGTCCCCCTCCGGGGGGAGGACCGGCCGGGTTTGACGCCCCTGGTCATTGCCGGGGGCACCGCCATGTACAACGCCGAGCCGGTGGCGGATTTTATTGATATGGCCCTCATCGGGGAGGGGGAGGACCTTCTGCCGGAGGTCGTGAACCTCTGCCGCCGGGCCAAGGCGGAGGGGTGGGACAAGCCCCGCCTCCTTCGTGCCGCCGCCCAGATCCAGGGGGTCTACGTCCCCTCCCTCTACGACGTGGCCTACAACAGCGACGGCACCATCGCCGCCATCACGCCCCGGGACGGCGCCCCGGCCAAGGTGGTCAAGCGGGTGGTCCACGACATGGACAAGGCCTACTACCCCGCCAAGACCATCGTCCCCTCCACGGAGATCGTCCACGACCGGGTGACCCTGGAGGTGTTCCGGGGCTGCATCCGGGGCTGCCGGTTCTGCCAGGCGGGGTACGTCTACCGCCCCGTCCGCTGCCGGAGCAAGGACCTGCTGGTCCAATACGGCCAGGAGGCCGTCGCCGACTCCGGCTACCAGGAGATGACCCTCAGCTCCCTGTCCACCAGCGACTACCCGGACCTGGTGGCCCTGTGCGACGGCCTGGAGCCCCTGTGCGAGAGGGACCATGTGAACCTGAGCCTGCCCTCTCTCCGGGCGGACAACTTCTCCATGGAGCTGATGCAGCGGCTCCAGAAGGGGCGGAAGGCGGGGCTCACCTTCGCCCCCGAGGCCGGCACCCAGCGGCTGCGGGACGCCATCAACAAGAACCTCACCGAGGAGGACCTGCACCAGAGCCTGCGCACCGCCTTCTCCGGCGGCTGGAACGCGGTGAAGCTCTACTTCATGCTGGGCCTGCCCACGGAGACCGACGAGGACGTGCTGGCCATCGCCGAGATGGCCAACCACGTCATGCACACCTGGCGGGAGTACGCCAGCAACAAGAGCCGGGGGGTGCGGATCACCGTGTCCACCTCCTGGTTTGTCCCCAAGCCCTTCACCGCCTTCCAGTGGGAGCCCCAGATCAGCCGGGAGGAGTACGAGCGGCGGGTGAAGCTCCTGCGGGAGGCCATCACCGCCAAGGCCGTCACCTACAACTGGCACGACGGGGACACCAGCTTCCTGGAGGCCGTTCTGGCCCGGGGGGACCGGCGGCTGGGCCGGGTGCTGGAGCGGGTCCACCAGAAGGGCGGGCGGCTGGACGCCTGGAGCGACTACTTCAGTCTGGACCGCTGGATGGAGGCCTTTGCCGAGTGCGGCATTGATCCGGCCTTCTACGCCAACCGGGAGCGGGCCAGGGAGGAGATCCTGCCCTGGTCCATGATCTCCTGCTACGTCTCCGACGACTACCTCTGGCGCCAGCGGGAGCTGGCCTACCAGTCTGTGACCACCCCCGACTGCCGCACGAGGTGCAGCGGCTGCGGGGCCAACGTGGTGGAAGGGGGGGAGTGCTACCGTGGGTAAGCTGAGACTGACCTTCGTGAAGGAGGGCCGGGCGGTGTACCTCTCCCACCTGGACCTGCTGCGGACCTTCCAGCGGGTGTTTCTCCGCCAGGGGCTGGTCCTGCGCCACTCTCAGGGCTACCACCCCCACCCCATCATTTCCTTTGCGCTGCCCCTGCCGGTGGGACAGGCCAGCGACTGCGAGGTGCTGGACTTCGAGGTGACGGAGGACCTGACCGGCGCGGGGCTGGCGGAGGACTTGAACCGCTTCATGCCAGACGGCATCCGGGCCCTGGACTGCCGCCCGCCCGTCCGTCCCGTCCGGGATCTGGCGGAGCTCCGCTGCCGTGTGGAGCTGCTCTACGACGGCGGCGTCCCGGCGGGAGCGGCGGAGGCCGTCAATGCCCTTCTCACCGGGGAGAGCCTGGTGATTCAGAAGCGCACCAAGCGCAAGGCCCTGGCGGATGTGGACATCCGCCCCATGCTCCACAGCCTGGAGATGGAGGAGGCGCCGGAGGCCCTGGTCCTCACGGCCACAGTGGCCGCCCAGGACCCGGGGCTGAATCCGGCCCTGCTGGCCCGGGCGGTGGAGACGTATCTGCCTGGGCTGGCGCCGGACTTTGTCCGGGTGCGGCGGCTGGCTTTTTTGGACCGGGATGGTAAAAATTTCCGATAAAGGAAATCTTAAACATTTTTTCGGCCGTTTTTTAAAATTTTCCTGCTATACTACATGTGGGAAAGTATATGTCAGGCGGAGGGCCCTCCGCCCGCGTCCGTCTCCTTTCTAAGGAGACGGACGCGGGCGTATCGCCATGCGCCGCCTGAAAGATCGCGTCCCCCCTTTCGGGGGCACAGGAGGAAGAAACATGTCAACAAAACAGAGGAGGGGCCAGCTCCCCCGGGCCGTTGTGGCGATCCCGGCGCTGGACCCTGAGGCCAGTCTGCCCGGCTACGTCCGGGAGCTGCTGGATCAGGGTGTGCTCCAGGTGGTGGTGGTGGACGACGGGAGCCGGCCGGACCGGCAGGACGTCTTTACCGCCCTGGAGGCTGTGGACGGCTGCACCGTGCTGCGCCACGAGAAGAACAAGGGGAAAGGCCGGGCGCTGAAGACCGCCTTTGCCTATATCCGCAGCCAGGCGGCGTGGGAGGGGGCGGCGGTGGTCACCGCCGACGCCGACGGCCAGCATACCGTGGAGGATGTGTGCGCCGTGGCGCGGGCCGCGGCGGAGGAGACGGACAAGCTGGTCATGGGGGTCCGGGACCTGGGCCTGGAGCACGTGCCGGTCCGGTCCAAGATGGGCAACCGGGTCACCAGCTGGGCGTTCCACCTGCTCTACGGCGTCCGCTTGGCGGACACACAGACCGGGCTGCGGGGCGTGCCCTGGGATATGCTGGAGTGGTGCCTGGCCATCGGCGGGGAGCGGTTCGAATATGAGATGAACATGCTCATCAAGGCCGCCCGGGAGCGTGTGGGCCTGCGGCAGGTGTCCATCCAGGTGATCTACTTTGACAACAACGCCGGGTCCCATCTCCGAACAGTGCGGGACGCCTGGCGGGTGTTCCTGGTGCTCATCTCAGGCCTTGGGTGGTACACCATGGCGGCGGCCCTGTCAGCGGCGGCGGACGTGCTGTCCTTCTGGCTGTGCAGCGCGGTGATCTTCCGGCCTTTGACGGACCTGGCCTGCTACTGGTGGTCCACTCTGACTGCCCGGGCCCTGTCCTCGTCCATCAACTACACCCTCAACCGCCGCTATGTCTTCGGCAGCCGGCCCCGGAAGCAGACCATGGCCCGGTACTACTGCCTGTGGCTGGGACAGCTCGTGTGCTCGTATCTGCTGCTGCTGGTGATCACGGCGGTGTTTCCCGCCCTGCCGCCGGTGATCGGCAAGGCCCTGGCGGACATTCTGCTGGCCATCTTCAGCTACCAGATCCAGCTGCGCTGGGTCTTTCGGGAGGAGGACGCCCATGAGGCGGGGTAAGCTCTTTTATTTCAGCCGTTTCTTCGTGCGGCTGAAGATCGGACGATGGACGGCGGAGGTTCCGCCGCCGGAGGGGCCCACAGTGTATGTCTGTCACCACGGCAACATGCGGGGGCCCGTGACCAGCTTGTGCTGGCTTCCCTTCCCAGTGCGGCCCTGGGTCCTCCACGTGTTCACCGACCGTGAAACCTGCCGGGCCCAGTTCCGGGACTACACCTTCTCCAAGCGATTCGGCATGGCAAAACCCCTGGCGTCCTTTTTGGCCGGGGCGGTATCCGGCTATGTCAGCGCCCTGATGGCCTCCCTGGATGCCATCCCGGTGTACCGGGGGATGGTGAAGATCGGGGAGACCTTCCAGGAGACGGTGGCTGCCCTTCAGACCGGGGACCCGGTGATCATCTTCCCGGATGTGGACTACGCCGACGGGTCGGACCAGGTGGGGGAGGTCTACGACGGCTTCCTGCTGGTGGACCGCTTCTGGGCCAGGAAGTCGGACGAGCCTCTGACCTTTGTGCCTCTGCGCCTGGAGAAGGAGGAGCGCCGGATCACGGCGGGGCAGCCCGTCCGCTTCGACCACAGCGCGGACCGGAAGGCGGAGATGGTCCGGGTCCGGGAGGCTCTGCGCCGGGAGATGAACGAGGGGTGAGGGCGCTCCGCCGCGGAGCTTTTGGGATTTTTAGGATTCCTTTATGATTCCATTAAGAATGGGCGGAGGGGCCCATCTGTAGAAAAAAAGTTGAAAATAGCAGGCTACACTTTCCTCAGAGAACGGCGGAGAAGAGCTGCCGGAGGATAGGAGAGCGTGGCCTATGAGATGGAAAAGCGTACTTGACCGGCTGCCCCGGTGGTCCCGTATGACGAGCAGGCAGAGGTGGGTTCTGGCGGGAAGCGGAGCTTTTGTGCTGCTCCTTCTGGCCATCTTTTGGTTTGCCGGGCGGCCCCTGGTGGCCCTGGTGTCCGACGCGGACCGGTTTCGGGAGTGGGTGGCGGACAAGGGCTTTTGGGGACAGCTGGCATTTATGGGGATGATGACGCTGCAGATCGTGGTGGCGTTCATCCCTGGGGAGCCTCTGGAGATCGCCGCGGGCTACGCCTTTGGCGCCTGGCAGGGGACGGTCCTATGCCTGCTGGGCGCGGCGGGGGGCAGCATCGGTGTGTTTCTGCTGGTGCGTACCCTGGGCGTGCGGGCGGTGGAGGCCTTCTTCCCCCGGGAAAAGATCGACGAGGTCAGCTTTCTCCGGGAGGGGCGGCGGCGGGACCTGCTGCTGTTCCTGGCTTTTTTCATTCCCGGCACTCCCAAGGACATCCTCACCTATGTCTCCGGCCTGACACGCATCAGCCTGGGGCGGTGGCTGCTGCTGACCACCCCGGCTCGGATCCCCTCCATCATCACAAGCACCATCGGCGGCGACGCTCTGGGCGTGGGGAATTTTGCCTTCGCCGCCCTGGTGTTCGCGGCCACCGTGGTCATCAGTGGCGCCGGACTGTTGGTGTACCGCCGGGTATGCCTGCTCCGGGGCGCTTCGGATCACCCGGTGGAGCGGGGAGAGGAGGGGCAATGCCGGACAGACTGCTGATCGTGGATGATGAGGAAGCCCTGCGGGACCAGCTGTCCGGCCACTTCCGCCGGGCGGGATACGAGGTGGCCACCGCCGGCAGCGGCCGGGAGGCTCTGGAGAAGGCCGCCGCCGGGCCGGATCTGATCCTGCTGGACGTGATGCTGCCGGATATGAGCGGGCTGGAGGTCTGCCGCCGGGTCCGGCGGGACGTGGCCTGTCCCATCCTCTTTCTCTCCGCCCTGGGGCGGGATGAGGACAAGCTCAGCGGCTTTGCCGCCGGGGGCGACGAGTACATCACCAAGCCTATTTCTCTGCCGGTGCTGGAGGCCCAGGTGGCGGCCAGCCTGCGGCGGGACCGCCGCCGAGCCGCCCCGGCCAGCGTCCGGTTCGACGAGGAGCTGACCATCAACTATACGGACCGGACCCTCCGCTTCCGGGGCCAGGAGATCCCCCTGGCCCGAAAGGAGTTCGACATCCTGGCCCTGCTCTCCCAAAATCCCGGGGTTGTGCTGAGCAAGGAGCGGATCTACGAGAGGGTGTGGGGCTTCGACAGCGAGGGGGACAGCGCCACCGTCTCCGAGCATGTCCGCCGCATCCGGGGCAAGCTGTCCGCCGCCGGCGCCCGGTGCCCCATTGAGACCGTCTGGGGCTGCGGCTACCGCTGGAGCCGACAGGAGGCATGACAGGTCCATAACAGGAAAAAGGAAGCCTCGCGCCGCGGCCTGTCCGCGGCGCGGGGCTCTTTTTCAGGCTCCCGCCGGAGCGCGCAAAAAAATTTTTCCCGGGAAACCATTGCAAACAGGCAAGAGTTACCTCCAGGTGCCCTAAGTTACCGGAAAGTGCGTACTTTTCAGGGGTAAAAAGGCGTGTTATGCTCTAACCATCAAGAGATGGTAAACAAAACGCCATCAAAAACAGGAGGTAACAAAAATGAAAATCGCAGTGGTATGCGCCAATGGCAAGGCCGGTCAGCTGATCGTCAAGGAGGCCCTGAGCCGGGGCCTGGATGTGACCGCGGTGGTCCGGGGCGGGAACCGGACAGAGGCCTCTCAGATCATTCAGAAGGATCTGTATGACCTGACCGCCGCCGACCTGAAGGGTTTCGATGTGGTCGTCGACGCCTTCGGCGCCTGGACCGAGGACACCCTGCCCCGGCACAGCACGTCCCTGAAGCACCTGTGCGACATCCTCAGCGGCACGGACGTCCGCCTGCTGGTGGTGGGCGGCGCCGGAAGCCTGTACGTGAACCCGGAGCACACCGCCCAGGTCATGGACGGCCCCGACTTCCCCGACTTGTTCAAGCCCCTGGCCAGCAACATGGGCAAGGCCCTCGCCGAGCTGCGGGAGCGCTCCGACGTGAAGTGGACTTATGTCAGCCCCGCCGGGGACTTCCAGGCCGAGGGCGAGCGCACCGGCAAGTACATTCTGGGCGGCGAGGAGCTGACCCTGAACGGGCGGGGCGAGAGCGTTATCAGCTACGCCGACTACGCCATCGCCATGGTGGACGAGGCCGTCAGCGGCGGCCACATCCGCCAGCGGATCTCCGTGGTCCGGGCGTAAAAAGGAGCGATCACGGCCCCGACGCTTTACAGCGCCGGGGCCGTGAGGTATGATAAGAAAAATGGAAGGAGGGCGCGTGATGACACATGAGGAGCAGAGGATCTGGCTGATCCGGGCGCTGCTGGCGGAGGAGCCCCAATACCGGCACGTACTGGTCCCGGAGGACGCGGGGGAGCAGAGGGACCTGCTGCGGAGCCTGATGAACCTGCGCCCGCCCAGGCCCGTCAGCGGGGAGTTTCTCCAGATCCAGAACGCCTATCTGGGCGCGGAGCGGGACCGGAGGGGCGTGATGGACGGGGATCAGCTGCCCGCCGTCCCCGGAGACCCCCGGATCGCCCTGTGGCAGGGGGACATCACCACACTGCGGGTGGACGCCATCGTTAACGCCGCCAACAGCGCCCTCCTGGGGTGCTTCTATCCTCTCCACGGCTGCATCGACAACATCATTCACTCCCGCGGCGGCGTCCAGCTGCGGCTGGCCTGCCACGACATCATGACGGCCCAGGGGCACGAGGAGCCCACCGGGGGAGCCAAGATCACGCCGGCCTTCAACCTGCCCTGCCGGTACGTGATCCACACGGTAGGGCCTGTCATCACCGGGCGCGTCACCAGGCGGGACCGGGAGGCCCTGGCCTCCTGCTACCGTTCCTGCCTGGCGCTGGCGGCGGACAGAGGATGCGAGAGCATCGCTTTCTGCTGCATCTCCACGGGGGAATTCCACTTCCCCAACCGGGCGGCGGCGGAGGTCGCGGTGGAGACCGTGCGGGACTTCCTGGACGGGGAAGACAGGAACATCCGGGTCATCTTCGACGTGTTCAAGGACCGGGACCTGGAGATCTACCGGGAGCTTCTGGGGGCGTAGGCCGCTCCCTGTAACAAAACTGTAACTGTACTTTTTCCCAGATGCTGCTATAATAAAACATACAGGCGGCGGATGCCGCCGCGGGGAGATCTTCCCCACATATACTGGAAAGGGTGAAAAAATGATCATCAAGTAATTTGATTTTCGTGTGACAGGATAGGTCCGGAAGTCCGCCGCCGCGCGGGCTTGTTTCCTGCTGCCGAAAGTCAGAGATGCTTGGTGAAGAGCCGAAGCGTCCGCTTCGGCGCGCCCAAATCGCTCTCTGTCCGCTTTCGGCATGTCCGGAGGCGGATTTTTGCTGTGCAAAAGCATAGCAAAAATGGCCATGTGCCGCTTTCGGCGGCATGGCCATGGGATCGAAGCGCGTGGGCCGGGACGGCCCACATGCGCATGTCGTGTTCCGCCTCCTGTCCCCGGACGAGATTAGACTGCTTTTGCCCGCGAACCGGGCGGAAGGGAGGACAGATCGACATGCTGCAAGTACGAGATTTGACATTGACCCATACCAGGGATCTGCGGACCCTGGCGGAGAAGTTTTCCTTTACCCTGAACGAGGGGGACAAGGCGGTGCTCATCGGGGAGGAGGGCAACGGCAAGTCCACCCTCCTCAAGTGGCTCTACGACCCGGTCCTCATCGAGGGCTACTGCCAGTGGAGCGGCCAGATGGTGGGGGACCGGGCCGCCATGGGCTATCTGGCCCAGGAGCTGACGGCGGAGGAGCGGCAGTTGTCCCTCTACCAGTTCTGCTGCGAGAGCCCCGCCTTTCTGGACCTGAGCCCCCGGGAGCTGGGGGAGGTGGCCCGGCAGCTGAGCTTTCCCGTGGAGGAATATTTCAGCGACCGGCCGGTGGGCACCCTCTCCGGCGGGGAGGGGATCAAGCTCCAGCTCAGCCGCCTGCTCTTCGCCAGGCCCCGGGTCCTGCTCCTGGACGAGCCCTCCAGCGACCTGGACCTGGAGACCCTGCGGTGGCTGGAACAGTTCATCAACAGCTATCAAGGGATTTTGCTTTACATCTCCCACGACGAGACGCTGATCGAGAATACCGCCAACCTGATCCTCCACATGGAGCACCCCCGGGAGGGGAAGCCGCCCCGGTGCACCGTCCACCGCTCCGGCTACCGGGACTACGTCCGCCGCCGGGATGGGGCCCTGGCCTACCAGACCCAGCAGGCCCGGAAGGAGCGGGAGGAGTACGAGGCGAAGATGGAGCGGTTCCGCCGCATTCAGCAGGGTGTGGAGCACGACCAGAATGCGGTCTCCCGCCAGGACCCCCACTCCGGGCGGCTGCTGAAAAAGAAGATGCACGCGGTCCAGTCCCTGGGCCGGCGGTTTGAGCGGGAGGCGGCGGAGATGACGGCGTTGCCGGAGGTGGAGGAGGCGGTGTTCCTCCGCTTCTCCCCGGACATCGCCCTGCCCGCCGGGAAGACGGTGCTGGACCTGCGGCTGGACGAGCTGACGGCGGGAGACCGGGTCCTGGCCCGGGACCTGCGGCTCCACGTCTCCGGCGGGGAGAAGGTGGGCATCCTGGGCCGGAACGGGGCGGGAAAGACCACCCTTTTGCGGCAGATCGCTGCTCAGCTCCTGGAGCGCCGGGACCTGAAAGCCGCCTACATGTCCCAGGACTACGCCGAGACCCTGCCTCTGGACCAGACCCCGGTGGACTACCTGGCCCCCAGCGGCCACCGGGACGACGTGACCCGGGCGAGGACCTTCCTGGGCAGCATCCGCTTCGCCCGGGAGGAGATGTTCCACCCCATTCGGGCCCTCTCCGGGGGCCAGAAGGCCAAGCTGCTGCTGACGAGGATGATGCTGGAGGGCAGCGACGTGCTGGTGCTGGACGAGCCCACCCGGAACTTCTCTCCCCTCTCCGGTCCCCGGGTCCGGGAGGTCCTGCGGAGCTACGGCGGCAGCATCATCGCCGTGTCCCACGACAGAAAGTTCCTGGTGGAGGTCTGTGACAAGCTGTATACCTTTACGGAAGGCGGACTGGTTTTGACGGAAAAGGAGGATGTGGCAATATGAAGAAAGCCGCTGTGATGCTCTATCCGCTGTTCTCCCTCCAGGAGATCAGCTGCCTGACGGAGCTGTTCCTGTTCCACGGCAAGGAGATCGTCACCTACGCCGCGGAGCGGGCGCCGGTGAAAAGCGAGGACGGGTTCACGGTCCTGCCAGACCGTTCCTTCCAGGACTTCTGCCGGGAGGAGATCGACTGCCTGGTGCTGCCCGGCATCTGGGAGCCGCTGCCGGTGTTGCTGGACCGGCGGAACATCGCCTTTCTGGAGCAGTTCCGGGGAGAGGACCGGCTGGTGATCGCCGCCGTCAGCTCCGGGCCTCTGCTCCTGGGGAAGGCGGGGCTTCTGGAGGGACGCCGGTTCTGCCACGGGGCGTTCGAGGAGTTTCTGGAGGAATTCCCGGTGCTGCCCCGGGAGGGGGTGGTCCGAGCAAAGCTGGTGGAGGACGGGAACCTGGTGACAGCCCATGGGGACGCCTTCCGGGAGTTCGCCGCCGCCACGGCCCGGAGGGTGGGGCTTGACTGCCCGGAGACGGTGTTTGACGGCGTGGCGGGAAAGACCTTCTCCGAGGAGGATTGCACCTTCCACCTGCCGCCGGAGGTTATGCCGGAGGCCAGGGCTTACTGGGAGAAATGCCTGCGGGAGATTCAGTAGAAGTTCGGTGCGTAGGTCAGCACCTGTAAAACAAAGAGACCTCCGTATGACATAGTCATACGGAGGTCTCTTTCTCAATCATATTTTCTAAATATGAGATCCAGTCAGATAGGCTTTCCGCGCTGAAATCAACCAGGGCTTTCTTATAAAAGGTGAATGCCCTTGGATGCTTCGCCTCCATCCATCGCAATGCTTTTTTAGGCCCCAGATAGGGGTGGTGTACCGCATCGCAGAATATCTCCAAGCTATCGGTCAGCACCCAATGCCACCGAAACATTCCCTCAACATCATGTCTCTTTGTCCGTGCGAACATCTTTGCGCACCAGTCGATCTCCCCTCGAATCTCCGCGTCTGTTTTCTGCGGACGATTTTTCATATATGACAGAATGTGGTCCTTGAGTGCCGCCCCCTTGCTTTCGGTATCCAAAACGATCTTTCCATCAAAAATTTGAATGAAATCGTTGCAATCATAATTGCCGTCAAAATGTGATTCGGGATAGATGAATACGTCCAACGGAGTTCCGTCTACAAAAGCCGTGTCGTGAAACGTTCTGTTGCTGCGGGAAATGACCAGGGCATCAAAATCGCTGTTGAGATGATTGGTTCCGTCAGCGTATGACCCATAAACGATGATGGAAATGGGATCGTAAAGTTGTTTTATGTATTCAATGATTTGATCCATTGAGATCATCCCCTCGCTTTCGCAATAAAGTCAGTTCCTGGAAGCCCTGTCCCGGTCCAGGACCATCTCCAGCTCCGTGATCTCCGCGCCGTACAGCTGATCTGTCCGCCGCCGGCCGGTGAGGCGGAAGCCCATGTGCTCATAGAAGCCGATGGCCTGCCGGTTGCCCTCCAGAACCAGAAGCCCCACCTGGGGGTGGGGGAGGAGGAAGAGGCATTCGTCCAGCAGCCGCTCTCCCAGGCCGTAGCCCTGGTACTCCTTCAGGACGTACAGGGCGCAGAGCTCCGACGCGCCGGGGAGGGTGATAAACTCCCGGGCCTCCTTGGCGTAGCAGGCGAAGCCCACCACCTTGTCCCCATTCGCCTGGTCCAGTGCCACCAGGGTGCTCTCCGGGTACCGCTTCGCCAGCTCCCGGCAGCGGTCCAGGCTCAGGCTGTCCAGGATCCGGTTGTCCATGAGACCCCGATAGGTCTCCTGCCAGGACTGGTAGTGGACATGGGCTTTGCCGTCCTGGTACGCCGGGGACATTTTGCGGATCTCGAACCGGGCGGCGGGGATCAGCTCCCACATGTCCCGGATGGGGAAGACCGCCTCCGCGTCCCGGCGGGAGGGGAAGACCCGGGGCGGTGGAGGCAGGACCTTCGTTTCCTCCGGTTCCAGCTTCAGCGCGGCGATGATCTCCGCCCGGCCGGCCGGGTCCTCCGGCAGAGAGGACCAGGGACCGCCGGGGAGGAGGTCAGACCGCCACGCCGGGTCCGTCAGCGCCCGGAGCAGAAAGGCGGTGAAGCTGGGGGCCACGACCCTGGGGGACAGGTCTGGGGCCAGGTGGCATACCGGGGACTCCCGCTCGTATTCCTCCATGGAGGCGAACCAGCCGCCCCGGCCGTCCCGGGCGAACACCCGCAGGATGGGCACGGCGTAGAAGGGGAGGGGGACGGCCTCCTCCAGCATCTCCACCCCGGCCAGACGGGCCAGACCGTCCAGGAGGGGAGCGGTATTTTTGCCCCGCCGCTCCACCTGGGCCTCCGTCCCGGTCCAGACCACCTGGCAGGGCTCTCCCTCAAAGATGAACCCCACCGCGCCGTCCGCGCCTTTGCTGTCGATGTATACCGTCTCGCCCATGTCTGCCGCCTCCTGACCGTTTTTCCTCAGTGTATCACCGCGCCGTGGGGCCGTCAATCAGATATGTGTATACCACAAAATTCCAAATGATCTGTGCTGATTGCAGCCGCGCAATTTTTCGGGATGTGAAGAAAACGGGCAAAAGTGAGGGCTTTTGTTGGTAGAAATCTTTTCACATTTCATGTATACTTTACCTGAAGAAACGAATGGAGGTCACGAAAATGAGTTTAGGGAGCAGTCTTTTTCAGGCCCGAAAGAAAAGTGGACTGTCACAGGAAGAAGTTGCTGGAAAGCTGGGGGTAAGCAGACAAACGATCTCAAAATGGGAGCTTGAAGTTTCCCATAGTTAAAGATACCACACCACAAACCCACGCTTACATTACTTCCAGAACATTAAATTTTGGAGGTACATCCCATGAAACAACTGATTTCCTGTGAGTTTAATATCGACACCGCCTGTGTGGAACTGAAATATTCTGACGACAGCATGATTGCCATTAACTGTACCGCTGTTGAGGATGAGGTGGCTAATAGTTGTTTTCAGCGGTCTGAACTGGACTGGCTCATCTACAACGATCCGCTGTCTTATACAGAATTGATTTTGAATGGCGATCCGGAAGAATATCTGCGAACCGTAACGGAGACTCCGCAGTTAGATCTCGATTGATAGTGGAAGCCATGGCAGAATAATTGAACATATAACGCAGTGCTCATCGGCCAGATGACTGATGGGCGCTTTTTGTTTTGCGATAACAACGAATTAAACGTCAATAGCAGCTGCATTAATTCTCCCAACAGCAAATTATACGAAGTTAGCGCTTAACTAAAAATATTCTTGACTTCTTTGGCGGTAGATGCTATATTGTTTATGGAAGGAGGGATGTCCGATGCGCCCTATTGAAAGACGCCTTGGTGAAGTAGCCGAAGTTATGGCCGGCATGACGGGGCTTGGGGATGTCGGCAACTATCGATATGGAGTTGTTCAGCCAAACAGTTTTTCCGATACAGGCACTATTGGTGCCGTTGAATGGCAAAAGCGGAATGACGAGGTTTCCGAAAAGCAGAAACTGATGGTTGGCGATATTCTTGTTAAGCGATTGAATCCCTCATTTGTACATGTAGTAGATCTTGAAACCGTCGGTATGGTAGCATCTCAAAATCTGCTTGTCGTAAGACCGGGTGGCGATGTAGACCCGCACTACCTCGGATATCTTCTGGAGCAGAAAGAAATCCTTGGCCAAGTAGAACATGTAACAGGTAGTGCAGCAGCAATTAAGGCAGTGTCCGTAAAAAAGCTGGCCGGGATTACGATTCCTATTATTCCAATAGTCGAGCAACAAAAGGTTGGCGCAATCTGGAAACTAAGCCGCCAGCGGAAACAACTTTTAAATAAGTATATGGCCGAAAACGACCGCTTGGTGTCGATGTTGGCTTCGAAAATAATAAGCGGTGGAGGAAAAGAAAAATGAGCAAGACTACTTCTCAGGATATTCAGGCGACGCTGTGGAAAGCAGCAGGCACATTCCGTGGCACAATTGATGCTGCGAACTATAAGGACTTTGTCCTCTCTATGCTGTTTCTGAAGTATCTGGATGATACCTATAAGGAGTTTTTGAGAGAACTGGAGGAAAAATACAAGGGAAATCAGATCCGTATCGACCGCGCTAAGAAGAACCTTCCGTTCGTCCTTGGTGAAAAAGAGCGCTTTGATTACCTGTATGATAATCGCTTCGACCCCAAAATTGGTGAGATGATCAATACCGCACTGCAGGGCATCCAGGACAGCAACACCGAACTTCGCGGCGTGTTCCGCAGTATTAACTTCAACAGCGAGTCCATGCTGGGCAACCCTCAGCAGAAAGTCACAAAACTCCGCACATTGTTGGAGGACTTTAAGCCCCTGTGCCTGGAACCTTCTCAGATCGAGGTAGGCCCCGGCGAAGATCCTGCATATGTAATCGGTGACGCCTATGAATACATGGTAGGCGAATTTGCCGCCGAGGCTGGAAAGAAAGCGGGCAGCTTCTTCACCCCGAGCATGGTGTCCGAACTGATGGGCATGTTAACCGGTCCGCGCGCAGGAGATTCCATCTACGATCCCACTTGCGGATCGGCTTCTCTGCTGATTCGTACCGCCCGTCAGGCGGGCAATCTGGATCAGGTTGCAATCTACGGTCAGGAAATGAATGGATCTTCTTGGTCCATGGCCAGAATGAACCTTTTTATCCACGGTATCCATGTTAATCCCAACGACATTGCCTGGGGCGATACCTTGGCCAATCCCCAACATCTGGATTCCGACGGAAATCTGAAGCAGTTCGACGTAATTGTCGCCAACATGCCCTTCTCGCTGGATAAATGGGCGGAAGGCTTCAACCCTGGCGGCCAAGAGGATGGTGCCAGCGACAAGGAAAAGAAGTTCAAGATGACTGCCAATCTCGACCGGTTCCATCGCTTTGATTGGGGTGTGCCTCCTGCCAGCAAGGGCGACTGGGCATTCCTACTGCATATGCTTCACTCTCTGCGCAGCAACGGTCGTATGGCAGCAGTTGTCCCTCACGGTGTTTTGTTCCGTGGCTCTGCAGAGGGTCGTATCCGTCAGACGGTCATTGAGAAAAATCTGCTGGACGCTGTAATTGGTCTTCCTGCGAACCTGTTTTACGGAACCTCTATCCCTGCATGTATTCTGGTGTTTAAGAAGAACCGCGCCACCAGCGATGTCCTCTTCATTGACGCTTCCGGAAAGGATGCAAACGGAAACCTGAGATATCGTAAGGACAAAAACCAGAACAAACTGGATCAGAGCCATATCGATGACATTTTCCGCGCCTACACCGAGCGTGTAGATGTAGAGCGCTTTGCACATGTGGCATCTTTCGAGGAAATCCAGGCCAATGAGTTTAACTTGAACATTCCCCGCTATGTGGACACCTTCGAGGAGGAAGAATTGATCGACATTGAGGAGGTACAGGGTAATATCGAGCGCATTAAGGCTGAAATCGCAGTGGTTGAAGCCCAGATGGCACAGTATTTGAAGGAGCTTGGCTTATGAGTGAACTTGTAAAATACAGCGAGCAGACATTTGAAAGCATCAAGCATGTAAACGAGTATGGCGAAGAATACTGGCTGGCCCGTGAATTGCAGGGTGTTCTCGAATACGCAAGATGGGAAAATTTCAACAAAGCCATCGAAAGAGCAAAAAAGGCCTGTACTAATACTGGCTTTGACGTAGAAGACCATTTTCGTGAGGTCACGAAAATGGTGCCGTTGGGTTCTGGAGCCGAGCGTGAAATCGATGATGTAATGCTTTCGCGCTATGCGTGCTATCTGGTCGTAATGAATGGCGATCCAAATAAAGAAGTTATCGCTATTGGCCAGACCTACTTTGCCGTCAAGACCCGCCAGCAGGAGTTGATCGATAACTACGAGCAGCTTTCTGAGGATCAGAAGCGTCTGGCGATCCGCAACGAAATGATTGCTCATAACAAGTCCCTGGCAGAAGCTGCTCAGATGGCCGGCGTGGAGGACCCCAGAGATTATGCCATTTTCCAGAATAAGGGCTATCAGGGCTTGTATGGTGGCCTTGGTGCCAAGGAGATTCATGCTCGGAAGGGGCTGAAGAAGAGCCAGAAGATTCTGGATCATATGGGTAGCACCGAGCTGGCAGCCAACCTCTTCCGTGCTACCCAGACGGACGAAAAGCTTCGTCGAGAGAATATCCAAGGTAAGCAGGCCGCGTATGACACCCATTATGAGGTTGGAAAGAAGGTTCGCCAGACTATCAAGGAACTGGGCGGCACCATGCCGGAAGACCTGCCCACACCAGAAAAGAGCATTGCTCAGATCGAGCGTGAACAGGAAAAGCGAAAGCTGAAGCCTGGCGACAACAATTAATTTACCACATGTTTGTGGAGACGGTAGCAGCTTGCATCTCACTCGCACTGACCTATATGAGAGCAAAGGAGATGATGCCAATGGCACAGTTTGTTAATGCCCACGTTATCCCCGCGATTACCAAGGTGGCATCATTTGCCGCATATGCTTTCACATTATTTTCTACCGGCGATGCAAGCTTTGCTACTGCGCTGCACAATTTACAGATAGAGGATTGAGTTATGAGAGAATCAATCAAAAACAGAATAGATGCCGTTCGCCGCGGTGAAGTGCCGGAGGGATATCGTACGGAGCGTGCCATGCTGTTCCCGAACGAATGGGGCGATCCTGTGCCGTTGAATACAGTACTAACCGAGAATAAGGATCGCAACGAAGATTTACATTTTGGAAAAGAAGATGTTCTTTCCGTGTCTGGTGAGCAAGGCATTATAAACCAGATTGATCTTCTTGGGCGTTCTTATGCTGGAGAGTCTGTGGCAGCATATCATATCGTTGAAACTGGTGATGTGGTTTATACCAAAAGTCCGCTGAAAGAAAATCCTTACGGCATCATCAAACAGAATCATGGCGTTCCCGGAATTGTATCAACGCTGTATGCTGT
>HHCFR05603__coassemble_470_pt1 | contig 41297 bp, 39 predicted proteins | sample HHCFR05603__metabat2_low_PE_030 | metagenome-assembled genome bin HHCFR05603 | reverse complement strand
ACCTGGCGGAGGCTCTGGGCGTATCCCGTCAGTCCGTCAGCAAGTGGGAAACCGGCGGCAGTGTACCGGACCTGGACAAATTGGTGAAGCTCAGCCAGCTCTTCGGCGTCTCCCTGGACGAGCTGGTCCTGGACCGGAAGCCGCCCTATGAGGAGGCCCCTCCCGAGGAGGCGCCACAGGAGGCTCCTCCGCCGGTAACAGTGGTGGTCCAGCGGGAGCGGACGCCCGGACGAAAAGTGGCTGGCGTCATCCTGCTGTGCATGGCCTTTCTGGTCCTGCTCCTGCTGACGGCCGTGGGCGGACTCCTGACGGGGCTGGTTCTGGCCCTGCCCTTCCTGCTGTGCGCCGCTATCTGCTTCCTGGCCCGGCGGCGGCCGGGGCTGTGGTGCGCCTGGACGATGTACTACCTGGCGGATGTATACCTTATCTGCTTTACAGGCCTCCGCTGGCGGTTCCTGTTCGTCCCCGCCACCTACGCCTACTACAGCGGGGCCCACTTCATCTCCGCCGCCGTCCAGGTTGCCCTCATGCTGGCCTTGATCGCCGCCACCGCCCGGTCCTTCCGGAACGCGCCGCTGTCGGCCGCCCGACGGAACAAGCTCCTGCTCCTGGCCGGGGCCGCGGGGGTGGTGGTCGGGCCATACCTGCTCTCCCTGCTGACGACGGCACTGTATCGCGCCGGGGTCCACTGGGCCGTTACGCCCCTGTCCGCCCTCCAGGACCTGCTCGCGCTGTACCTGGCGGCGGCGGTGGTGACGGGCGCGGTGCGGATGTGGCGGACGCGCAGGGCGGAGAAATCAGAAAATCAGTAAAAAAATCCCCCGGCGAGGCGGCTGAGATACCGCTTCGCCGGGGGGCTTTTATCGTTTTACAGCACCAGCAGGGCCAAATGATAGGCTACAAAGCTGGCAAGGTAGGCCACCGCCAGCTGCCAGGCCAGGGTCAGCACCGTCCAGCGGCGGCTGCCCATCTCCCGGCGGATGGTGGCGATGGCCGCCACGCAGGGGGTGTACAGGGCGCAGAACACCAGGAAAGCCAGGGCCGCGGCGGGAGAGAACGTAACCGCCATGGCGGCCCCCGCGGCGGCGTAATCCGTCATGGAGAAGCCGTAGAACAGGCTCATGGAGCTGACCACCGCCTCCTTGGCGATGAGCCCCGTCAGCAACGCCACCGCCGCCTGCCAGGCGCCGAAGCCCAGGGGGGCGAAGATAGGGGCGATGAAGCTGCCGAACCGGGCCAGGATGCTCTCCGCCGTGTCGGAGACCATCTGGAAGTTGGGGCCGAAGCTCTGGAGGAACCACACCACCACGCTCATAGCGGCGATGATGGTGCCCGCCCGGGTGAGGAAGTCCCGGACCCGCTGCCACACGTGGAGCCAGATGTTCTTGGCCGTGGGCATCCGGTAGGGGGGCAGCTCCAGCAGGAAGGGGGCCGGCTCCCCCTTGAAGAGGAACCGCTTGAGGAACAGGCCGGAGAGGAAGGCCAGCACCGGTCCCAGCAGGTACAGTCCGAACACCACCAGCCCCGCATGGTCCGGGAAGAAGGCTGCGGTCATCAGGCCGTAGATGGGCAGCCGGGCGCCGCAGGACATGAAGGGCACCAGCAATATCGTCATCCGCCGGTCCTTCTCATTCTCCATGGTACGGGCACCCATGACGGCGGGCACCGTGCAGCCGAAGCCCATGAGCATGGGGATGAAGGCCTTGCCGCTGAGGCCGAAGTGCCGCAATGTCCGGTCCATGACGAAGGCCGCCCGGGCCATGTAGCCGCTGTCCTCCAGCAGAGAGAGGAACAGGAAGAGCAGGGCGATCATGGGCAGGAAGGTGATCACGCCCCCCACCCCGGAGATGAGCCCGTCCACCAGCAGGCCGGTGAGCCAGGCGGGGGCGCCCAAAGAATTGAGCCATGCCGACGCGCCGGGGCAGAGCACATTCTCCAGAAAGGCGGCGATGCCGTCGGAGAGCCAGGCCCCGGGGCCGCTGAAGGTGATGAGGAACACCACCAGCATCATGGCCAGGAACAGGGGCAGGGCGAAGTACTTGTGGGTGGCCACCGCGTCGATGCGCTCGGTGATGGTGGGCTTGCCGCCGTCGCCGCGGCGCTTCACGCTGGAGCGGACCACCCGCTCCACGAAGCGGTAGCGGCTGTCCGCCAGCAGCGTCTCCCGGTCCCCCAGCTCGCTGGAGGCCTCGTACTCCGTGGCGATCTGGTCGATGCGCCGCAGGGTGGTCTCCCCCAGTCCCAGGTCCTTGGCCACCTCGCTGTCCCCCTCCAGCAGCTTGATGGCCGCCCAGTGGGCGGGGATGCCCCGCTCGTAAGCCCGGTCGTGGATGATGTCCCCGATGCGGTGGTGGATGGCGTGGGTGAAGTCGTCGTAGAGGTCGTCGGGCTCCAGCGTCAGACCGGTGTGCATCTGGCGGTGGGCCTCCTCCACCAGCTTGTCGATGTTCTGTCCGTCCCGGGCGGAAATGGGGATCACCGGCACCCCCAGGTGGGCGGCCAGCTTGCCGCAGTCGATCTGGTCCCCCTTCTTCTCCACCTCGTCCATGAAGTTCAGCGCCAGGACCATGGGCCGCTCCAGCTCCAGCAGCTGCATGGTCAGGTAGAGGTTCCGCTCCAAGTTGGTGGCGTCCACGATGTTGATGATGGCGTCTGGCTTCTCCCCGATGATGAACCGCCGGGCCACCAGCTCCTCCATGGAGTAGGGGGACAGGGAATAAATTCCCGGAAGATCCACCACCGTGAAGCTCACATCCCCCACCTTGGCGGTGCCCTCCTTTTTCTCCACCGTCACACCGGGCCAGTTGCCCACATATTGGTCGGACCCGGTGAGGGCGTTGAAGAGGGTTGTCTTGCCGCAGTTGGGGTTGCCCACCAATGCCACCTTCCACTGGTGCTGGTCGTGGGCCCGGGGATCGTATGTACTGGGGTGCTGGGCCTGCTCGTGCTCATGGGCGCGGCGCATGGCCTCCTGCTCCTCCGCCCGGTGGGCGCAGTGGGCGCAGTCCCCGGAGCAGGGGGAGGTGATGTGGTAGCCCTTTTCACAGACATCGCTGCCCGCCGTGGTCTCCTTGGCCGGGCGGACACGGATCTGGGCTGCGTCCTCCTTCCGCAGGCTCAGCTCATACCCCCGCAGCCGCAGCTCCATGGGGTCCCCGAAGGGGGCGATCTTCACCAGGGTCACCACCGTGCCAGGGGTGAGGCCCATGTCCACCAGCCGGCGCTTTACCGCCCCCCGCTGGTTGCCCACCTGGCAGATCTCACAGCTCTCGCCCACCGAGAGCTGGTCCAACGTCATGATCTTCTGTTTTGTCTCCATGTCGTTCTCCCGCTTTCCCGCTTGGATTTCCAAGAGTTACTCTAGGCTAACTTTTTGCGTTTGTCAAGGCTTTTTGAAAATTTCCCATGGAAGGGCTGACAGAACTTACAGCTTGCCGCGCAGGAGCGGGACAGGGTACAATGTGTCCAGCTCCCGCTTGTGAAAGAGCCATCTTTCACAGTCCCTCCGGGAAAAGTGAGAAAGGAATGGAATCTTTGAAAAAAACCATAAAAAAGCTCTTTGCCTCTCTGTCTGCCCTGTCCCTGATCCTGGCGTTGACTCTCACGGCCACCGCCTCCGGCGGCGGCCGGGTCGCCGTCCAGGTGGACGGCGACCCGCTGAACGTCTCCGGCGCCTACATATCCCAGTCTGGAACCACTATGGTGCCCCTGCGGGCGGTGGCCGAGGCCCTGGGCTTCACCGTCACATGGAACGCCGCCACCCGGACGGTGGGCATCTGGTCCGAGGGCAGCGCCCCGGCGGAGGAGCCGGACACCGGCTCCGGCGGGGCAGTGAACGCCGTGGTGGTGCTGGACCCGGGCCACGGGGGCAGCAATACCGGCGCCAGCTACGGCGGCGTCAATGAGAAGGACCTGAATCTGGCCATCGCCAAAAAGGTGGTCCCCCTGCTGGAGGCGGCGGGGGTCAAGGTGACCATGACCCGGACCACCGACAAGACCGTGGGCCTCTACCAGCGCACGGACCTGGCCAACGGCCTGGGGGCCGACATCTTCGTCAGCATCCACTGCAACGCCAGCACCTCTAACCTTAAAGCCACAGGCATCTACACCGCCGCCTACAGCGCCTCCGTCCCCGGCTGGCGGCTGGCCCAGACTCTGCGGAAGTCCATGATGGCGGCCACCGGGGCCGGGGACATGGGCACGGAGGCGAGACCGGATCTGGCGGTGCTGCGGACCAGCAAGATGCCCGCCGCCCTGGTGGAGTGTGGCTTCATGTCCACATCGGCGGAGCTGGCCCTGCTGCGTGACAGCGCCTACCAGGCCAAGCTTGCCCGGGGCATTGCCGACGGCATCCTCTCCTATCTGCGGGGATGAATCCTCCGTCCTCCGGCGGCATAGACTGGAGGGAGTCCCAGCGCGTTGACGGAAGGAGGGACCCATCCCTCATGGAGAATATCAGGACCCTGGACCAGCTGGCCGCGGGGCAGCGGGCCACCGTGGCGGCCATCACCGCACCGGAGGACCGGCGACGGCGGTTGCTGGAGCTGGGCTTCGTCCCCGGCGCCCCCGTGGCCGCCCTCCAGGCGGCCCCCTGGGGGGACCCGGTGGCCTACGGCGTGTGCGGGGCGGTCATCGCCCTGCGCCGCGCCGACGCCCGGCAGATCCAGGTCATCCCCTGACGGCTTCAAGCCGTCCTATCGCAGAAAATACAAAAGCTCCTGCCGCAAAAAGCGACGGGAGCTTTTCCTCTATGCCCACTTTCCCATATCCTCGGGCAAAGCTGCGCTTTGCCCTCAAAATTTTGCCCCGCTTTTTTCAAAAAAGCGGGCGGGTCCAGGGCGGAGCCCTGGCGGGGTCCAGGGTGGAACCCTGGCGGGGTCCAGGGTGGAACCCTGGCGGGGTCCAGGGTGGAACCCCGGTGGGGCCCGGGGCAGCGCCCCGGCAGGTACATCGCTCCGGGACGGCGCATATGCTGGCCTACGACAAGGAGGGATGGGGCATGGCGGAGACAAGGGCCGGCGGGCCGGTGATCGCCCTGGTGGGCAACCCCAACGTGGGGAAATCCACGGTGTTCAACGCCCTGACGGGCCTGAAGCAGCACACAGGGAACTGGCCGGGAAAGACGGTATCCACCGCCCGGGGCGAATATACATATCACGGCAGGCGCTATACCCTGGTGGACCTGCCGGGGACCTACTCCCTCACCCCCGGCAGCGCCGACGAGGAGGTCACCCGAGACTACCTCCTCTCCGGCCAGGCGGACGTGACGCTGGTGGTGGCGGACGCCACCTGCCTGGCCCGGAATTTGGCCCTGGTCCTCCAGGTGCTGGAGACCTGCTGGCCGGTGGTGGTGTGCGTGAATCTGCTGGACGAGGCGGCCAAAAAGCACATCCAGGTGGACCTGACGGCCCTTCAGGACCGGCTGGGCTGCCCGGTGGTGGGGGCCTCCGCCCGGGACGGCTATGGGCTGGCCGCACTGCGGGGCGTTCTGGAGGAAGCGGTCCTCCACCCCCTGCCCCGGCCCACCCCCGTCCTCTGCACTGGCTGCGCCTGCGGCTGTGAGGACTGCCGGGCAGCGGCCTTTGTGGCCCGGGCCGCTGCCATCGCGGAGGAGGCCGTGACCATGGACCAGGCACGGGCCCAGCGCCGGGACCGGCTGCTGGACCGGCTTCTGACCTCCCGGGCCACCGGCATCCCGGTAATGCTGGCCCTGCTGGCGGGGATCCTGTGGCTGACCATGGCGGGGGCCAACGTGCCCTCGGAGCTGCTCTCCAGCCTCCTCTTCTCCTGGCAGGAGCCCCTCCGGGGCCTACTTCAGAATCTGGGCGCTCCCTGGTGGCTGGAGGGGGCCATGGTGGATGGGATCTACCGGACGGTGGCCTGGGTGGTGTCGGTGATGCTGCCCCCCATGGCCATCTTTTTCCCCCTGTTCACTTTGCTGGAGGACGCCGGGTACCTGCCCCGGGTGGCCTTCAACCTGGACCACTTCTTCCAGCGGGCCGGAGCACACGGACGGCAGGCCCTGACCATGTGCATGGGGCTGGGGTGCAACGCCTGCGGCATCATGGGCTGCCGGATCATCCAGAGCCCCCGGGAGCGGCTTATCGCCATCCTCACCAACTCCTTTGTCCCCTGCAACGGCCGCTTCCCCACCCTCATCGCCCTCATCTCCCTGTTCTTCGTCACCGGGACGGGGCTGTGGTCCGACCTGGGGGCGGCGGCGCTGCTCATGGGGGCCATCGTTCTGGCGGTGGCCATGACGCTGTGGGCCAGCCGCCTCCTCTCCGCCACGGTGCTCCGGGGCCAGCCCTCGGCCTTCTCCCTGGAGCTGCCCCCCTACCGGACGCCCCAGGTGGGGCAGGTGCTCCTCCGCTCCCTGCTGGACCGGACGGCCTTCGTCCTGGGCCGGGCGGTGGCGGTGGCGGCCCCGGCGGGGCTGCTGATCTGGGCGGCGGCCAATGTGACGGTGGGCGGGGCCAGCGTGCTGAGCCGCCTGGCGGGCTTTCTCGACCCCCTGGGCCAGTTTCTGGGGATGGACGGCTTCATCCTCCTGGCCTTTCTCCTGGGCTTCCCCGCCAACGAGATCGTGGTGCCCTGCATCCTCATGGGCTACCTCTCCGCCGGGTCCCTCACCGGGTACGGCAGCCCGGGGGAGCTCCACGGCCTCCTCACCGCCAACGGCTGGACCGCCGCCACCGCCGCCTGCGTCCTGCTCTTTACCCTCTTCCACTTCCCCTGCGGCACCACCTGCCTGACCATCTGGCGGGAGACCCGGAGCCTGAAGTGGACCGCCCTGGCCGTCGCCCTCCCCACCGCCGTGGGGATGGGGCTGTGCGCGGCGGTGAACCTGCTGTGTCAAATCCTGTGACACAGCCAGCCGCCCTCCGGCGATTCACCGGAGGGCGGCTGAAAACTTTGCAAGCTGACACTCAATTCCCGGCGGTGAAGCGGACCTCCGGGGACAGGAGCTGCAGGGTCTTGTAGTGGAGGAAGTCCTCCTCCGAGCCGCCGGCGGCCACCAGCAGCAGAGATTTATAGATCGCCTGCTCTGCCGCCCGGCGGAGCTTGTCGAACACATAGGGCACCCCGGGGGTCTCCGTCTGCCGCAACAGCATCCCGTCCCGGAGAAGGACCAGCTTCAGCACCCGGACGCAGGGCGTCTCCAGGAACTCCAGACGGATATAGAACACCGGCCGCTCCTCCTCGTCGTGGGTGAACCGCCCCAGAGCAGCTACCTGATAGGTGTCTCCCCGGAAGGTGAGCTGGCTGATCTTCGGACGGCCCAGGCCCACAGGCAGGCGGTAAGTGGCCTCCCGCTCCCGGTAGATCAGCTCCGGCAGACCGCCCCGGGCGCTCACCGCCACGGAGACCACACCGGAGGTGTAGTTGTTGTGGAGGGCCTGGAGGACCATTGGCAGCAGGCCCACGGCGGCGGCTCTGGGGTCGCTCGTGTCAAAGCTCCGGTCCAGGAAGGGCGCGGCGGCGCTGTCCAGCGCTCCCATCGCCCGGTGGTAGTCCGACAGGGCCGCCGCGTACTCCGCCAGGCGGAGGCAGGCGCTGTCGTCCTCCGGGATGGTATCGGGGAAGGTCCCGCCGAAGTAGCGGCTGACGATCTCGAAGTACCGGCTCTCCTGGAAGTCGGTGTCCGCCCCGGCGTTGGTGACCACCAGGATGCCGCTGTCCCGGAAGCCCAGGACATTTTGCCCCAGCATGCCGTTGAAGAGGAAGGCGTTGTCCCGGCGGCCCACCCAGATCTGGTAGCCATAGTCAAAATCCCCAAACTCAGAGGGCGGGTTGGCATGAGCGGTGGTGGCGGCGCGGAGATAGTCCTGAGAGATCAGCTGCCGTCCTCCCCACCGTCCGCCGTCCATGACCAGCTGTCCCAGCTTGGCCAGATCCTCCGGCCGGATATACAGGCCCCAGCCCCCCTTTTCGATGCCGGCGGGACAGGTCTCCCACAGGGTGTCGGTGATGCCCAGAGGGTCGAAGAGCCGCTCCTGGAGAAAGGCCGAGAGAGTCTTGCCTGTTTTGCGGCAGACGATGGCGGAGAGCATGTAGGTGTTCAGGCTGTTGTAGTGGAATGCGCCGCCCGGCTCCCCTTTCATTGTGGAGTTCAGAAAACCCCTGACCCAGTCGCTCTCCGTCAGGGATTCCGCCTCGCTGAAGACAATTCCGGAGCGCATGGTCAGCAGGTCCTCCACGGACATACTCCGCAGCCGGCGGCGGGAGGCGGGAGGCAGCAGGTCCTCAAAGAGATCCGCCACCTTGTCCTCCAGGTGGAGGACGCCGTCGTCGATGAGCAAGCCCACCGCCAGGGAGACCACAGACTTGCAGGCGGAGAAGGTGTACTTGGGGGCGGCCAGCACCTGGCCGCCGAAGGCCGCCTCGCACAGGACCTGGCCATGGCGCAGGATCAGAACATCCTGCATGTACAGGTCCTCCCCCCGGGCCAGCTCCTCCAGGAATTTGCGGATGTGGTCCGAGGAGACGCCCTGGGACTCCGGCGTAGCCCGGGGAAAGGGCTGCTGGGGCAGGCGGAGAGGCAGAGGCTTTTTCTCCCCGGCGGGGGGCAGGAAGGGCTCCGTCCGGCTGCGGGTATCCAGGAGGCGGGTCAGGAGCTGGAAGGTGCGGCTGGCGGTGGTGAGATTCATAGAGGCGACTCCTTTCTCCGGACGGCAGAGGGGTTCAGCCTCCTTCCTGCTGTCCGAAGAGTTTTTGCCCAGTGTACCACATATTTTTGAACAAATCTACAGGTACAGGCAGGAAACTCCATGCGCCGCGGGCGCACCACGATAACATGCAAAAGTGAGCGGCACGTGAAGTTTCGCGCATGTGGGCCGTCCCCGGCCCACGCGCTGAAATTCAAAGCCATGCCGTCAGAGACGGCACATGTCACTTTTGCTATGCTCTTGCATGGCAAAAGAGGGCGGCAAAAGCCGCCCTCTCGGAAACGATCAGATATTTTCAGCCCTGGGTCTCCACGGGGACCTCGATGGTGCCGGCGGCGCCGGCGGCGATGGAGTACTCGGGGAACACCACCACGGGCACGCCGTCCTCCCGAATATAGAAGGAGGTGGTCTCATCCACGGTGGTGAAGCCGCCCTGGTCGGCGGAGAAGAAGTAGGTGAAGCCGTCCTCATCCACGCTGGCGTCGATGTAGGACTGAACCGCGTCGTTGCAGATGTTCACCCAGTCCTCACCCAGCAGATCCGCCAGGGTGATGTCCTTGTCGTTCTCCAGGTCCAGGTTGTAGAAGTACTGGCTGTTGTAGGCGTTGAAGGAACCCTGGAACAGGTTGACTACAAAGGAGACTGTGGTGTCCGTCTGGCTCTTGATCTCGTAGTCCACGATGACGTTCATCTCCCGGTCGCCCCACTCCTCCTCGGTGCCGCCGGTGGCGAAGAAGGCGTCCTTATACTCCTGCCACATCTGCTCCATCTCTGCCAGGTGGGCGTCCACCCGCTCCTGGATCTCGGCGTTGACCTTGTCGGCCAGGGCGCTGTCAGCCTCCACCTCCGGGGCGGAGACGTCGTAGTGGACGCCGTCCTGGGTCATCTCGTAGTCCCGGACGGTGAGGACCTGGAACAGCCCGCCCAGGACAGGGACCTCCGCCGCGGAGGCGGCAAAGGCGGGGGACAGGTTCAGCCCGCCCACCAGCACCACAAAGCAGGCCGCGGCGGCCACGGCGCCCTGGCGCACATGGCGGAGCGCGGCGGCTCTGCGGCGGCGGGACTTCCCTTGCCGGATCCCCGCCTGGACCCGATCGTTGAGTTCCTCAGGGATGGGAACAGACTCGTAAGACTTTTTCGCTCTCTCAAATTCCTTCATTGGTTTTCCGCTCCTTCCAAAGCGATACGCAGTTTCTTCAGACCCGTGTACAGCCGGGTCTTGACGGTGTTCAGATTCCAGCCGGTGACCTCGCTGATCTCCCGCAGGGACAGCTCCTCATAAAAGCGGAGCTTGATGACCGTCCGCACCTCCAATGGCAGCGCGTCCACCTGCTTGTCCAGAGAGTCGTCCCGGGGCAGCGGATCCTCGTAGCTGCCGGGGGCCAGTTCCTCCGGCGGCACCAGGACAATCCGCTTCCGCTGGCGCAGCATGTCTGTACACACATTTACTAAAATGCGGTAGAACCAAACCCGCAGGGCGGCCTCCTCCCGCAGGCTATCTTGCTTCTCCAGTGCCCTGCAGACAGCGGTCTGCACCGCGTCCAGAGCCTCTTCCCTGTCTTTCAGATAGCTGTAGGCCAGCCGGTAGGATCGGACCTGATTCTCCACAAGAAAGCTCTCCAGGCATTCACTTGATACTCGTGACACGTCTAAGCCTTCTCTCCTTCGGATTTTTCCTTTCTTCCTATTAGACGGCGGAGAAAGGAAAAAGGTTTGTTTTTTTGAAAACTTTTCCAGATGGAAACAAGTCTCCATCTTTTAAATTTAGACGGAGCCGGCGGCGAAAAAGTTTCCCATCCGGCAGGCTCAAAATTTTTATGGAGAGAAGCAGATTTTCTCTTGACAAAAGCCGGTACCTCTGCTAAAATACATGCGAAAAACAAAGTAGGTTGGATGCATCCGCCTCACCCCCAGCAGATGTGAAGGGGTTAACATGGTGTCAGCGCCCCCAGAGGGGCGTGTTGTGCTGTGCGGGTGCCTCTCGGCGTCCGCGCTTTTGTTTTTCGCGGCAAGTAATCTGGGCAAAATGTTGAAGGAGGTGCTTCGGCCATTAGCAGTGTTATGCATCAACTGAATGAGGAAATTCGAGACAAGGAACTGCGCCTGATCGGCAACGGCGGAGACCAGCTGGGCATCATGTCCGCTGAAGAGGCCCTGCGGATCGCGGATGAGCAGGGGCTGGATCTGGTAAAGATCTCCCCCCAGGCCAATCCCCCCGTGTGCAAGCTCATGGACTACGGCAAATACCGGTTCGAGCAGAGCAAGCGGGAGAAGGAGGCGCGCAAGAATCAGCATGTGGTGGAGATCAAAGAGATCCGCATGTCTCCCGGCATCGACGTGGGGGACTTCAATGTGAAGCTGAAGAACGCGCAGAAGTTCCTGGCCGATGGCGACCGGGTGAAGGTCTCCGTCCGCTTCCGCGGCCGGGAGATGGCTCACACCGACATCGGTAAGAAGCTCCTGGATCGGTTTGCGGAGCAGTGCGCCGAAGTTGCCAACGTCGATAAGGGCGCCAAGCTGGAGGGCCGGAACATGTCTATGTTCCTCTCCCCCAAAAAGTGATCCCATTTGAGCCCCATTGGTTTTGTTTCGCGAGAGGAAATATACGTAAAGGAGTAGATAACCATGCCTAAGCTGAAGACCCACAGTGGTGCCAAGAAGAGATTCAATCTGACCAAGACCGGCAAGGTCAAGCGCGCCAAGGCCTATAAGAGCCATATCCTGACCAAGAAGGATACCAAGCGTACCCGTCGTCTGCGGGCGGGCGGCTATGCCGACGTGACCAACGAGGCCGCCATCCGCAAGATGATCCCCTACAAGTAAGAAATACGATACGCTTTAGAATAGGAGGCTTTTACAAATGGCTAGAGTTAAGGGCGCGATGATGACGCGCAAGAGAAGAAATAAGGTGCTGAAGCTGGCCAAGGGCTACTGGGGCGCCAAGAGCAAGCACTTCAAAATGGCCAACCAGCAGGTGATGAAGTCCCTGTCCTACGCCTACACCGGCCGCCGGCTGAAGAAGCGGGATTTCCGTCAGCTGTGGATCACCCGCATCAGCGCCGCCTGCAAGCTCAACGGCATGAACTACTCCACCTTTATGCACGGCCTGAAGGCCGCCGGCGTGGAGATCAACCGCAAGATGCTGGCCGAGCTGGCTGTGAACAACGAGGCCGCTTTCGCCCAGCTGTGCGATATGGCCAAAAAGGCCAACGCCTGATTCTTCCACATAAAAGGAAAAAGCCGTCCCGGGACATTCGGTCCCGGGACGGCTTTTCATCTGCCTGCCCATTTCCCTATCTCCGGTTCAACTCCCGCTGGACGGCCTTGGCTACCAGGGCCTGGCCCTCCGGGGAGCGAAGAACCTCCGTCACTGTCTCCCGGACCAGATCCCGGAACTGCTTGCTCTTCAGGAAAGAGTCAAAAATCGTCCCCTGCCCCGTAGGCGCGGCCTGGGGCTGGGGCTCCTTCCGCTTGGGCGCGGCCATGGGCACATGGCCGGCATCTGTGTCGCTGTAGGCCGCGTCCAGCCAGGCGTCCTGCCGGGTCCGGTCGCCGCTCTCCCCTCTCAGGTAGAACACCGACACGGCGAAGTAATCCGCCAGGGCCTGGACCTGCTCCTTGGTGGGAGACTGCCGCCCCGTCTCAAACTTCTCAATCGCGTTCTTGGGCAGGCCAAGAGCCGCCGCCAGGCTGGGGCGGCTGAGCCCGCGCTCTGTCCGCAGCTCCTCGATTCGCTGCGCCATCGTCACCATATTTCTATACCTCCTTGGTAAAAGGGAATTCTTTCAAACTGCATCCTACTCTGTTCAACTCACAGCAGGGAGAGCTGCTCGCCGTCTCCCGGGCCAGGGGCCGCCTCAGGCGCTGATGCCCCGCTCTCCGGGGTCCCTCCGCCCTCCAGCATAGCGGCAAACTCCTCCTCCGTGAGAACAGGAATGGCAAGCTCATTTGCTTTACGGAGCTTGCTGCCGGCGTTTTCCCCGGCCACCACATAGCTGGTTTTCCTGCTGACGGAGCCGCTGACCTTGCCGCCCCGGGCCTCGATCAGGGCTCCCGCCTCCTCCCGGGTGAACCGCTCCAGTGCCCCGGTGAGGACGAAGGTCAACCCCTTGAACTGGTCCCCGGCGGGCTTCTGGGCGGCCTCCAGGGAGACCCCCGCCTCCCGCAGCCGGTCCATCAGGTGCTTGGACTGGGGGTTTTGCAGCCACTCCCGGATGTAGGCGGCGGTAATGGCGCCCACATCGTCGATGGCGGTGAGCTCCTCCTCCGTGGCGGCGGCCAGGGCGTCAAAAGTCCCGAAGTGGGCGGCCAGGACCTTCCCCGCCTTCTGTCCCACCTGCCGGATGCCCAGGGCGTAGAGGAGCCGCTCCAGTCCCCGGTCCCGGCTGGCGGCGATGGCCGCCACCAGATTGGCGGCGGACTTCTCCCCCATCCGGTCCAAGGCGGCCAGCTCCTCCTCCCGGAGGAAGTAGAGGTCTGCCGGGCTCTTCACCAGCCCCCGGTCAATGAGCTGGGCCATGACGGCGGGACCCAGGCCCTCGATGTCCATGGCGTCCCGGCTGGCAAAGTGGGTCAGGTTCCGGTGGAGCTGGGCGGGGCACTCCGCCCCGGTACAGCGGATGGCCGCGCCGTCCGGGTCCCGGGCCACCGGGGCCCCGCACACCGGGCACAGCTCCGGCAGGTGGTAGGGCACCGTCCCCTCCGGCCGGAGATCGGCGAGGACCTCCACCACCTCGGGGATGATCTCCCCGGCCTTCTGGAGGACCACTGTGTCTCCGATGCGGATGTCCTTCTCATCAATGAAGTCCTGGTTGTGGAGCGTTGCGTTGGTGACGGTGGTCCCCGCCAGCCGCACCGGCTCCACAATGACCTTGGGGGTCAGCACCCCGGTGCGGCCCACCTGGACCACAATGTCCAGTACCTTGGAGGGCTTCCGCTCCGGGGGATACTTGTAGGCAATGGCCCACCGGGGACACTTGGCGGTGCTCCCCAAGGCGGCACGGTCTGACAAGGAATCCAACTTTACAACAGCGCCGTCCATGTCGAAGAGCAGGTCCTCCCGGTCCTCATTGAGCCGGGCGATCTCAGCGTTGATGGCCTCGTCGCCGGTGAGGCGCTTAAAGGGGATCATTTGGAATCCCTGGGAGGCCAGATACTCCAGGGTCTCAGCGTGGGTGGAAAAGGTCCGGCCCTCGGCCAGCTGGAGGTTGAACACCCGGATGTCCAGCCGCCGCTGGGCGCAGATCTTGCTGTCCAGCTGCCGCAGGGAACCGGCGGCGGCGTTCCGGGGATTGGCGAAGGGGGCCTCCTCCCTCTCCTCCCGCTGCTGGTTGAGCTTGTGAAAGACCACCTTGGGCATGAAGACCTCGCCCCGGACGATGAGCCGGGGCAGCTTCTCCGGCAGCACCATGGGGATGGAGCGGATGGTGCGGAGGTTCTCCGTCACATCCTCCCCCACCCGGCCGTCGCCCCGGGTGGCCCCCTGAACAAACACGCCGTCCCGGTACTCCAGAGCCACGCTGAGGCCGTCCACCTTGGGCTCCACGGTGTAGGCGGGGCTCTCCACCGCCTGGGCCATCCGCTGGGTGAACTCACTTACCTCCTCCGGGGAGAACACGTCCTGGAGGCTCTCCAGGGGCACCGGATGCGTCACCTGCTGAAAGCTGTCCAGGGGCGCGCCTCCCACCCGCTGGGTAGGGGAATCCGGGGTGACCTCCTCCGGGTGGGCCGCCTCCAGCTCCTCCAGCCGGCGGAGCTTGTGGTCGTAGTCGTAGTCGGACATGGTGGGATCGTCCAGCACATAGTATCGGTATCCCGCCTCATTGAGCTCCTGGCGCAGCTGGGCCATCTCGCTTCTATAGTCCATTGGTGTTCCTCCGTTGTAAAGGAAAATTACTTTCTTGTATTTTACCCGTTGTTGATGGCGTACTCGTAGGCGTCGTCCTCGGCGGCGTTGCCGGAGTCGAACTGGGTGTAGGTGTCTGGCACATCTCCCACGATCACCGTCTCCGCCACGGAAAAGGAGCTGCTGACCTGCGTTCGGGTACTGAGCCCAGGCAGAAGGATGGTCACCGACACATCCACGTACAGCAGGATGCTGTGGGTGGTCTGGTTAATGCCCGCGTCGGAGAACTGGTTCTCAAAGTGGGCGGAGCAGCTGCCGGTGGACTGCATCTTCACCGTCAGCCGGGGACCGTGGCCCGCCAGGAGGGCGGAGCCGGTCAGGGTGCCGATGGGGATGGAGAGCTGGGTATCGGACATCTGGCTGAGCCGGTGGAGAACGTCCTCGGTGATGGCGGACTGGAGGCGGTTGAACTCCGCCATGTTGCTCTGCAACGCAGTGATCCGCCCGCTGTTGTCCTTCTGCAGGGTGATGAGCCTGTCGTACTGGATCTCACCGCTCTCGATGGCGTCGCTGACGGCGGCGACCACCAGGCGGTTGACGGAGTTGGACACCCGTGTAACAGCTAAGTCACCCAGCAGGGTCCGCAGGTGGGACAGGACAACCATCGTCAGCACCACCAGCACCAATGCCAGGACGGCGCAGGCCGCCCGGGCCCGCTGTCCCCGGGTCATGGGCGCCCGGGGCCGCCGCCACCTCCGCATCGCGCATCCCCCCTTCACAGGAGGGTATGCGGGGAATGCTTTTCCCTATTCCCCGGAATATCCGCTCACTCCGGCAGGGCCAGGACCAGGTCCTTGAACACCCTCCCCCGCTCCTCGAAGTTCTTGAACCGGTCGAAGGAGGTGCTGGCCGGGGAGAGAATCACCACGTCCCCCGGCTGGGCCAGGCGGTCCGCCGCAGCCACGGCGGCGGGGTAGTCCTTCGCCTCCAGGATGGGGATGTTCTGGAAGTTCTCCGCCTCCTGGACGGCCCGGCGAATGGCCCCGGCAGTGGCGCCGCACAGAACCATGGCCTTCACGTGGTCGTTGATTACCGGCCCCAGGGGGGCGTAGCTGACCCTCTTGTCCTTTCCCCCGGCGATGAGGATCACCTTCTCCGGGAAGGCCCGGAGCCCCGCCATGGTGCGGCTGGGACTGGAGGCGATGGAGTCGTTGTACCAGCGGACGCCCCGGCGGGTCCGCACCAGCTCAATGCGGTGCTCCACCCCGCCGAAGGTCCTGGCGTAGCCACGAATGGTCTCATCGTCTACCAATCCCTGGACGGCACAGATGGCCGCCATATAATTCTCCACGTTGTGGACGCCGGGGAGAAGGATGTCCTCCAGGGGCAGCACGGGACGGCTCTCCGCTCCGTCCCGGTACCAGATGGTTCCGGCCTTGAGGAAGCATCCCCGCTCCGGCACATGGAGGGCGTCCCGGGTAAACCAGTCCACCCGGCCCGGGGCCTGCTCCGCCAGCTCCCGGGTCAGGTCGTTGTCCCAGTTGGTCACCAGCCGGTCTCCGGACCCCTGGTGGGCGAAGATGTTGGCCTTGGCCGCCACATACTCCGCCATGTCGGTGTGGACGTCCAGGTGGTTGGGGGCCAGGTTGGTAAGGACCGCCACCGCGGGGCTGCGGTCCATGGTCATGAGCTGGAAGGAGCTGAGCTCCACCACCGCCAGATCCTCCCGGCGGATGTTCCCCGCCTCGTTGAGGAGGGGGTGGCCGATGTTGCCCCCCAGGTGGACGGTGCGGCCCGCCGCCCGGAGGAGCCCGGCGATGATGGTGGTGGTGGTGGTCTTTCCGTCACTGCCGGTGACAGCGATGATGGGGCAGGGACAGACCTGGAAGAACACCTCCATCTCCGAGGTGATCTGGCTCCCCCGCCGCCGGGCGGCCTCCAGGTATTTCGGGTGCAGACCCGGGGTGCGGAAGATCACATCGGCCTGGAGGTCCTCCAGGTAGTCCGGCCCCAGGCGTAGGGCGCAGCCCATGGCCTCCAGCTCCTCCGCCAGAGAACCCAGGGCCTCCCGGTCCTTCTTATCGCAGGCAGTGACGGCGATCCCCGCCCCCCGCAGCAGACGGATCAGGGGCGTGTTGCTCACCCCCACGCCGATGACGGCCACCGTTTTTCCTGCCAGTGTGCCCAAATACTCCTCCAAGGTCATATGCCCTCTCCCCCGTCTCACGCAGTTTTGATCCGTGTTATTATAGCACCTCAGCGGCAGGATGACAAACATATTTTGCCCGGCGGGCTGCGAACTTTCGTTGACAACCGCCCCGAGCTCCTGTAAAATAGTGTGGCGAGTAAAACAGGCGGTCGCGCGGCGAGGCCGAAAGGCCCGCTGTGAGGAAAGTCCGGGCTCCACAGGGCAAGGATAACGGGTAACGCCCGCCGAAGGCGACTTCAGGAAAAGTGCAACAGAGATATACCGCCTCGTCCCCAAGGGAGACCCTTTCGGGCCCCCGGGGCCCCCGCCGGAGCCCAGCGCGGTACGCGCGGGTCCGGCGGGGAGAGGAGGCGCAGTGAAACGAGCGAGGCCTGACGCTTGCGTCAGGCCAAGGGATGTGAAACTCGCGCCGACGACGAGGTAAGGGTGGAAAGGCGAGGTAAGAGCTCACCCATCGGCTGGAGACTGTCCGATGCTGTAAACTCTATCCGGAGCAACACCGTGGGAGGACATATGGCTGGCCCGGCCGTCCTCAGGAGGTGGCTGGAGCGGTCCGGCAACGGGCCGCCAAGATAGATGACTGCCAAATACAGAACCCGGCTTACAGTTTTGCTCGCGAAGAGGCCCCGGCGGTGTTCCCGCCGGGGCCTCTTTGTTCGGGGGCGGAGTCCCCGAACAGCGGTGTGGGGCCCGAGGGCCCCACCTTGTTATCTGTTTTCTCTGGGTCCCGGGCGGAACGCTTCCTCCTCCACCAGCACCTCCACGCCGCCGGCGGAAAGCTCCGTCACATTGGCCCGGAACCGCTCCACCAGCTCCGAGGGCATGAGCACGGACAGCACCACGTCGGTACCGAAATCCGTATCGGCGATGACGCCGCCGCTTTGCTCCGTCAGGAGCCGCATCCGCTCATAGAGGGCGTAGGAGCAAGGCACGGCCAGAGTGCTCCACAGCCGCATCCGGCTGACGCCGGCGGCGTCCAGGGCAAGCTTGGCGGTGCCGCCGTAGGCCCGGGTCAGCCCCCCGGCCCCCAGGAGGATGCCGCCGAAGTACCGGGTCACCACGCAGCAGACGTTGGTGACCCCCTCCTTCACAAACACGTTCAGCATGGGCTGGCCCGCGGTGCCCTGGGGCTCGCCGTCGTCGGAGTACCGCAGCACATTGCCATCCCGCAGGACATAGCACCAGCAGTTGTGCCGGGCGTCGTGGTGCCGCCGCCGGGTCTCCTCGATCCGCCGGCGGGCCTCCTCCTCACTGTCCACAGGCCAGACCTGGCCGATGAACCGGGACCGCTTCTCCACGAACTCCGCCTCCCCCGGCCCAAAGGGCACCAGGTAGCTCTCCATGACCTTATCCACAGGCTGTCTCCCTTCTCTCCCAGTCCGGGCGGAGCATCACATAGAACCGGGTGGGGCGGTCCGCCTGAAACTCATCACTAATTTGCTCGGTAAACACATACCGGAAGCCGCACTTCTCGATCACCCGCCGGGAGCGGCGGTTCTCCTCGTAGTGGCTGCACCAGATGGCCCCCAGGTCCAGCTCCTCAAAGCCGTAGCGGACCAGGGCCTCCACCACCTCCGGCATGAGCCCCCGGCCCCACCAGGCCGGGTCCAGGGCATAGCCGATCTCATCGGAGGAGCTGCCGCTCTCCTGAGGACGGCTGACAAAGCCCGCCGAGCCGATGACGTGCCCGCTCTCCCGGTCCACAACGGCGAACACGTTGGGGGAGGCGAACACCGTCTGGATGATCCGCCGGCTCTCCTCCACGCTCTCGTGGGGCTTCCACCCCGCGATGGACCCCACCCGGGGGTCCCTGGCATACCGGTACAGGTCCTCCGCGTCCGCCTCCTGAAAGGGCCGGAGGATCGTCCGCTCCGTTTCCAATACTGACATCCGCGATCCTTTCTCCTCTCTCCCAAACTGTCCCGGCCCCCCGCCCGGCGCCGACCTTCCCGCAGGACCACACATCACGAAACCTCCCCTGGAGAGGTGGAGGCCAAAGTGCAAGTCTCTTGGTCAGAGGCAAATATCCTATGCGCGGCGGCAGGCACCATCGAGGGAGTCTTGGCAGCCGCGGCGATCAAATTCACCATAAGGGGGTACATAGGGGGCAAGTATGCCCCCTATGCGCCCTTTTGCCTACTTTTCCGGCGAGGGAAAAGCAGGCCGGGGCACGGGGGCGGAGCCCCCGCAAAGAAATATCCCTACTCCTCCCAGGACTCCTTCGGCTCGGTCCAGCCCTCCACGTAGGCCTTGACCAGCCCCAGGGCCCGGGGATTGCAGGTGGCCACCACGTCGATGGTGGCGGCGTAGTCCACGGACTCCACCCGGGCGTCCCGGTAGAGGACGTCCAGCAGCCCCGCCTTGTCGTAGGGCAGGTGGATGGTCACCCGCCGGGTCCCCTTGTCCAAGATCCGGTCAATGGCCCGCAGGAGTTCCGGCAGGCCCTCCCCCGTCTTGGCGGAGATGTTGACCGTGTCCTCCCCGTGGGGGCGGATGTCCCCCCAGAACAGGTCGGACTTGTTGTAGACCCGCAGACAGGGGGTCTTCTCCGCCCCCAGCTCCCGGATCAGGTCCTCCACGATCCGGGCCTGCTCCTGCCACTCGGGGTTGGAGATGTCGATGACGTGGAGGAGCATGTCGGCGTACTCCAGCTCCTCCAACGTGGCCTTGAAGGCGTCCACCAGCTGGTGGGGCAGCTTCCGGATGAAGCCCACGGTGTCGGAGATCACCACCTCCAGGGTGTCGCTGACGGTCAGGAGCCGGGTGGTGGTGTCCAGGGTGTCGAACAGCCGGTCGTTGGCGGGGATGCCCGCCCCGGTGAGGGCGTTCAAGAGAGTGGATTTCCCGGCGTTGGTGTAGCCCACGATGGCCACCACGGGGATCTCGTTCTTCATCCGCCGCTGGCGCTGGGTCCCACGGACCCGGCGGACCTCCTCCAGCTCCGCCTTCAGCTTGTCGATCTTCCGGTGGATGTGGCGGCGGTCCGTCTCCAGCTGGGTCTCACCGGGGCCCTTGGAGCCGATGGGGCCCTTGCCGCTGGTGCCTGCCTGGCGCTCCAGGTGGGTCCACATGCCGGTGAGCCGGGGCAGCAGATACTGGTACTGGGCCAGCTCCACCTGGAGACGGCCCTCCCTCGTCCTGGCCCGCTGGGCAAAGATGTCCAGGATCAGGCCGCTGCGGTCCAGGACCTGGACCCCCAGCTCCTGGGTCAGCACCCGCATCTGGGAGGGGCTCAGGTCGTTGTCGAAGATGACCATGGTGGCCTCCTCGCTTCGCACCAGCTCCCGGATCTCCGCCACCTTGCCCTCGCCGATGAAGGTCCGGGGCTCCGGAGCGGCCCGGTTCTGGAGCACTACGGCGGCCACCTCTCCCCCGGCGGTCTCCACCAGGGCCCCCAGCTCCTCCAGGGTGTCCTCGTCGGCGTTGTCCCGCTTGTCCAGCCGGGGGCTGCTGAGCCCCGCCAGCACCGCCCGGTCCCGGGGCTTCTCCACTTCAGTCTGTACAGTCTTTTTTTCTTCCATAGTACCTCGCGTCTTGATTTTGCCGTGCAAACGCACCGCAAATTCGCCATGCTCCCTCTGCGGCGGCACGGCCTGAAATCTCTGGGTGTAGTATATCCCATCAGCGGAAACTTTGCAACCGAAAAAGCGGCCCCTCCACGGGGCCGCTCGAGACTGTCGAAAAAGGCTGACGCCTTTTCCGCCAAAGGGGTCTCGCTGCGCTCTGCGCCTCGGTCGTCCGCCTGTGGCGGACGATTCGACGCTCGCTCCGCGCAAAGTGTTTTTCCGACGTACACGCCGCCGGAAAAACGATTTTATTTTCTTTCGCCGCCTTCGGGCGGCGAAACTCTGCGAGGCTTTTTCGACACACTGAAGCGGCCCCTCCATGGGGCCGCTCGATCCATTACACCGGGGCTTCCCCTGCCTCAGCTTCCTCCTCATCATCCTCCGTGTACTCCAGAATGTCTCCCGGCTGGCAGTGGAGGGCCTTGCAGATGGCGTTCAACGTGCTGAAGCGGACCGCCCGCACCTTCCCGGTTTTCAAATAGGAGAGGTTAACATTGGAGATGCCCACCAGGGCTGCCAGCTCGTTGAGCCGCATCTTCCGGTCCGCCAAAACTCGATCCAGTCGAATGATGATCATAGCGTGTGGTCCACCTCGTCCTGCAAGTAGATGCCATACCGAATGATGTACGCGGCCACGAGGAAGGCGATGCTGGGGATGAGGGTGTTCAGCACATCCGTACCGGTGTGGAGGGAGATCCGGCTGTCCGCGATTTGGTTGGCAAGAAAGCACACCAGCTGCTTGAGCAGCGGGACGGGAAGGGCCACGATCATCTGCATGAGGCCGTAATATAGGAGACAGCGGGCGTTCTGTTCTGTAAAGATCTGTCCTCTGCTGATGTTGGAGAACACCCGGCTCAGGGACCAGTAGGCGAAAATCAGGGGCACCGCGCCCAGGGCGAACATGAGGGAGAGGGCCAGGTGGGTTGTCAGCTCGATCTGGTCCTCTTCATTTGCCCATACGAAAATATCGTCGTTCACAGACACCGTGAACACGCGGGAGGTTGGATCGTGGTCTTCCTCCGCGTAGATGGCCCGGTCATAGGTCCCCTGGCTGGTATGGAGGGCGAAGGTCTGCCGCCCCATCAGGCTCAGAACCAGGCACAACACATGAAAGAAGATCACGAAATAGCAGACGTACCGCATGAACTGGGCGGCGGGCCGGGCATACCGGGCATCGGCAAGCTTTTGGAACGATCTCATATCTATCACCTCATGAGCATCATACCAGAGATGTCCTAGCCTGTCAATAATATTTTAATGAATTTCGTTAATTATTAAATCTAACTTTAGAATTTATTGGTTTCCTCATTCACAGCTCTCCAGACAACAAAACACCGCGCCGCTTTTGAAGCGGCGCGGTGCGGTTTGTCACTCGATCACTTGTCAAGGCCGAACTTCTTGTTGAACTTGGCCACCCGGCCGCCGGTGTCGACCAGCTTCTGCTTGCCGGTGAAGAAGGGGTGACACTTCGAGCAGACTTCCACGCGAATGTCCTTCTTCGTGGAACCTGTCTCAATTACATTACCGCAGGCGCATTTGATCGTAGTCTGCTGATAATTGGGATGGATACCTTCCTTCATTGCTCTCGTTCACCTCTTTCCTCGTAAACTGGACCCGACAGCTTTCACCATAAGGCCGACTGATAGTATATCATGCCAATTTCAAAATTGCAAGTGTTATTTTCGCGGAAACTCCACTTTTTCCCGCTGCCGTCGGGCTAGATACCCCTCTTTCGTCAGCTCCAGCTCCAGCACCTGGACTGGCCGGCCGAAGCGTACCGTCTCGCTGGTCCCCACTACCTGGAAGCCCGCGCGGAGATGGATCGCCAGCCCCGGGTCCCGATCCTCCTCAAAGCTGTTGTGGAGCCTGGAGACGCCACAGACCAGGAAAGCCCGGCGCAGCAGCAGCGCCAACCCCTCGTGGCCGTAGCCCCGGCGGCGACAGGGCGCATAGACCACGACGCCCATGTCATGCCAGCCGGCGGAGGGGGTGTAATGGAAATTCACTTCACCCAAAAACTCCCCGGTTTTCTTCTCCCGCAGGAAGGCGTAGAACCGCTCCGGCTCCCGGCCCACGCTGCCGGCGAGCTTCTTTCCCCACTGGCTCTCCGGAAAGTCGATGCAGCCGGTGTCCGGATGGTAGCTGGCGGAGGGGATGTCCCAGCCGGCGTTGTAGGCCATGGTCTCCGGGTCCGCGTACATCCGCTGGGCGAACCACATATCTTTCACCTCTGGGACATACAGCTCCAGGCGCTCCGCCTCCAACCGGCGGCAGTGGGCCGCAAAGGCCTCCCGGTCCAGGAGGAAGGTCAGGCCGTCGTAGGTCCCGCCCCGAACCTGGCGGAGTCCCGCCTTCCGGCAGTACTCCCGGAAGCCCAGCTTCTCCGCCAGACCGACCATGCGGGCGTTCCCGGACCAGGTCTGGGTGTAGAGGTCCGTGTATCCCGCCTCCAGCCAGTACCGCACCCAGGCGGTAAAGGCCCGGGTCCCCAGGCCGCCGGACCACCGGGCGCTCTCACAGATGTCAATGCCCAGAGCCCACTTGGCCCGCCGGTCATTTTCTCCGCCTGAGGATGCGCTCCAGTTGAAGTCATCATCCAGGCGGTAGGCGCTGACCGCGCCGATGTGGACGCCCTCCGGGCCGTCGATCTCCAGGCGCAGGCGGTGGTCAGGGCGGGGCTTTCGCAGCTTGTCCAGCTCCCGCAGCCGATACGCCTCCTCCCCGATGGGGGCAAAGGGCTCCCAGGGGGCGTCCCAGTCCCCCCAGGCGGTCTCCACCGTCCGCCAGCGGAGCCAGTCGGCGACATCATTCTCCTCCATGTCCCGCAAAACAATACCTTGGTATTCGATCCGCATAGAATGCTATTCCTCCAAACAGATTTGGAGGGCGGTTTTCTCAGGCGTCAGCCCTCCAGAAACGCGCGGCGGTGTTTTTCATTTTACGCACCTTCCTTTCTTAAGTTTGTCGAACAGAGTATAGCACAGGGGAAATGGAAAGTAAACTCCCCGGTCTTTATGGGTCCTCCGTCTCCAAGGCCCTTTGGGAGAGAGACCGACGTTATGGGAATTTGGAACAAATACCAAAGTTTTGTTTGCTTGATTTGGCCTTAGGCGGCTTGCTCGTGCTTATTTTGGACGCCGGCCAGATAGGGAGATGTCGGTAGTTCAAATCCCGCAGACTACTGAAAAGCGGCAATTACCATATGATTGTGCATGCGATAAGCAACATGAGCAAAATCGAAAGGCACCCGCGCTTCTTCATCTCGCTCACCGTCTGGACGGTCACATTCGTGCCGCCGCAGCGGGGGCAACGGAGCTGATACCCGTCGGACGAGGGAGAGAAGAACCCGGCGAAAAAGCCCCGCGCCTTCCTCTCCTTCGGCTCCTCATAAACCGGCTCCACCCGCACCACTTCCGGCGTCGGTTCGGGCGCGGGCGGGGGTGCCGCCGCAGCCCTCGCAGCCTCTGCCTGCTCCTCCCTGTACTCGAAATACACCGCCTGTTCCTCCGGCGTGAGAAGCCCGTGCTTGGCCTTCAGGTGCAGCCTCGCGTACTCCTCCTTGGTCAAATTCGTCATATCCTTAATCCTCCTTGTCCTCTGAATCTGTTTCGTTGCTATCATCCGAACCGGCAGTAGAAACCCTCACGAATCCGCGATAGCTTTCCACCAAATCGGGCATGCACTTGCGCCCGGGGTCGCTGCCCGTGTAGCCGGTGTTCATCCACTCGCGCACGTCATACTCATTGAATGCAATACCAAAGTAGCCATCATCGCAGGTCAGAGGCTTGTTTCCGCTCATATACGAGCGGAAAACGTCCGAAAAAAATTTCCGCGCGCCCGCCAGAAAGCCGGAAGCAGAAGAGAGACCGTACACGGCAGGAGAGGCTTGTTCCATTTTGGGCCTGTTGACAAAGTGGGAATTTAGCACAGCGGAGGACGGGAGAAAGGCAAGAAAAAAGACGCCCTTGGCGTCAATTCAAACACTTTATCATTCTCTTGAGGTTTAAGGCCACGGCGGAAAGGAGGCAGTGGTCTTCCGCTGCCTCTAATCCTCGTCGCAAAACGCGTGTTAAATTATGGCCCCACTTAGGCCCTCAAACACCTCGATCTCCGCGTCAGTCCCATTCTCTTGGATGCGCCGCACCCGCTCCTCCATGACGCGGTAGGGAGCGATGCCGTCGCTGGTGCCCACACAGCAGTAAGTGGGCGGCTCCTCTCCCGTCACCTCGGACAGCCCGGTATACTGCGATCACCGGGGGGATGTCCCCATTTTCCACCATGTGGTCCAGCATGGAGACGATGCCGCTCTGGGCCGTATCGAAGAAGTCTCCCGCCGTCATGGTCCAGCCGTGCATCAGGTAGAGGACGTCATACCGGGTCTCCTGGTCCGGCTCGTCATAGCCGTAGGGCAGATACACATAGGCGGTCTTTTGGATGGCGGGCTCCGCGGCGTCCGTGTAGTCCCGGCTGTCGTAGGTGATTTCCACCACCTGCCCGGGGTGGTCGGAGGGGGCAAAGTATTCCTCCGGCACCGCGCTGATATACTCGGTCTGCCCCCGCGGTGCGGGATCTTCGCGGTCCATATCTTCCGCGGCCTCCACCGCCTGGGCGGTCTGCTCCTGCTGGGCCTGTGCTGTACCGGCTTCGCCGCCGCACGCCGCCAGGCCCAGCAGGGCCGCTGCCAGAAGTCCAGCAAAAACGAATTGCTTCATGTCATATTACCTCTTGTGGAATCGAGAGCGATTGGACCCTCGCGGAATGGACAGCGGGCAGGGCCTGGCACAGTGTCAGGCCCTGCCCGCCGCTTCAAGGGCATTCTTACTCGTGAATCTTCATGCTGTGGAGCATCTGGACAAACTTGGGGTCGCTGTGGTCCACGATCTCGCTGTGGCCGATGTCCAGCCCCGCGATCTCCGCCATGTCCTCGTTACTGAGCTGGAAGTCCCAGATGGCCATATTCTGCTCCATGCGCTCCTTGTGGACGGACTTGGGGATGACGGTGACGCCCCGCTGGACGTTCCACCGCAGGGCCACCTGTGCGGCGCTCTTGCCGTACTTCTGGCCGATGGCGCTCAGCACGGGGTGGGTGAAGATGCCGTGGTTGCCCTCGGCAAAGGGGCCCCAGGCCTCGGGGTGGACGCCGTACTGCTTCATAAGAGCCAGGGCGTTCTCCTGCTGGAAGAAGGGGTGCAGCTCCACCTGGTTGACGGCGGGCTTGACCTCCACCGTCTCGCACAGGTCGGCCAAGCGGTTGGGGTAGAAGTTGCACACGCCGATGGCCTTCAGCTTTCCCTCCTTGTAGGCCTCCTCCATGGCCCGCCAGGCGCCGTAGTAGTCGCCAAAGGGCTGATGGATCAGGTACAGGTCGATGTAGTCCAGACCCAACTGCTTCAGGGAACTGTCAAAGGCCTTGAGCGTTCCATCATACCCGGCGTCCTGCACCCACAGCTTGGTGGTGACGAACCACTCATCCCGGGGTACCCTGGAGCCGCGGAGCGCCCGGCCGATCGCCGCTTCATTTTCATAGGATGCGGCGGTGTCAAACAGGCGGTACCCAGCTTCCAGGGCCTCAGAAACACACTGCTCGCACTGCGCGGCGTCCTTGATCTGGAATGTGCCATAGCCGATCATGGGCAGCTTCACACCGTTGGAGAGGGACCTGTACTGCATGGTGTCAAGCCTCCTTTTGCCTGATTTCTTGCTGATGAACACATTGTAGGCCCTTTTTTCTACAAAGTACAGTACCAATTATGCAGAGCGCTATAACTGAAACGCATACTCTTCTCCCTTGCAATCCGATGGGGCGGCTGTTACAATAGTCGCAAGGCGGTGATGATTGTGTTTGAGATCTACCAGTTGGAGCAGCTTTTGGCCTTCGCGGAGTGTGGGACCCTGTCTAGCGCCGCGGAGCGCCTGCACTTGTCCCAGCCTGCCCTCAGCCGCTCTATGCAGCGGCTGGAAACGGAGCTCCAGGTTCCGCTGTTCGACAGACAGAAGAATAAAATTGAGTTCAATGAAAACGGCCGCATGGCAGCGGACTGTGCGCGGCAGGTCATGGACAAGTGCCAGGACATGATCAGCCGCCTCCAGGCCTTTGACCGCAGCCAGCGTACGATTTTAGTGGGCTCCTGTGCGCCGGCCCCGTTGTGGGAGATCCCGCCGGTCCTGTCCGATCTCTATCCAGACCGGACGATCTCCTCGGAGATGCGGGAAAATGATATGCTCCTCCAGGGCCTGCGGGATGACGTCTACCAGCTGATCATCCTGCCGTACCCCGTGGAGGAGCCCGGGATTACCTGCGTAAAGTATGGCGAGGAGCACCTGTATTTTTCCCTGCCCCCGGCACATCCGCTCTCCGGAAGCAAGGGACTCTATATGAGGGATCTCAACGGTGAGACGATGCTCCTGCGGAACCGTCTCGGCTTTTGGCGGGATGTAACCGATCAAAAAATGCCGGATACCCGTTTTCTGGAGCAGGAGGATATTGCGTTCAACGAGCTTGTGAAGTCTTCTGCATTGCCAAGTTTTACAACAGATGTGGCCTTTCACCGGGAGGGAAATCCCGTAAACCGGGTCAATATCCCGATTCTGGATGAGGAGGCAAATGTGACTTACTATTGTTTATATAAGCCGCACGGGCGGAATGATCTGAGCGCTTTTATCAAAACACTTCCGACCGCTTGATTTTTCGTAGAAACTTCTCCGTAAATTCTGAGCTGTTTACAGGGAAAAATACCTTGCGCGTTTTCTTGATTAAAACCACAATGCAGGAAGAACATCTCCGAAAAAGTCTCCCGCCCTTTGCCGACTGTAATCGGCAAAGGGCGGGAGACTTTTTGACCACATAACGCACCACAGGCGGCGCCCCATGGACTGCTTACTTCCTGGGCTCCAGGGCGCTGTGGAGCCGGTCGGTGATGGCGCCCTGGAAGATCGGCGTGGAGTGTCCGTGGAGGGTCTCCAGACCGGCGGCGGCCATGCGCGGGTCGATCTGACCGGCCATGCTCAGGTCCATGTCGAAGATGAACTTGACCTCCGGATCCTGGGGGGCGTTGGGGGCCTTCTGTTTGACCATGCCGGGGCCGGCGTGGACCTTGGCCCGGCAGGTGCTGTCCAGCAGCAGCTCCACATCCACGGAGCACTTGGGAGTTCTGGCCTCGTTCACATCCTCCTCCGCCAGGACCCCCAGATAGGCCGGGGCAATCAGGTCACGCCAGGGCTCCCCCTCCAGGTCCAGGGCCTTCCGGGAGAAGATGTTCACATACCGCAGGCCGATGCGCTCGAAGAAGGCGGGCTTGTAGATACGGATGAACTGGGCCAGGGGGAGGTCCAGCTGCTGGCCGAAGTGCTCCCACCCGGGGTAGGCCACGGTGGACAGGGAGATGAAGTTCTGAGTCAGATTCAGCTTCCACTTGCCGTCGGCGGAGATGAAGTTGTAGTTGGTGACGGGCTGGGCCTGCTCCAGGCGGGCGTTGGGGGTGCCCAGGCCGGTGATCTTGGGAGCGGGCTGCTCCCGCTTGGCGGCGTACCGGGGAAAGATGGCCCGGACGGCCTCCTGGAACTCGGCGGGCTCCTTGGCCCCGATGGACAGGATGGCGGGGAAGCGGAGCTGGCAGATCACCTCCGCCAGCTGGGGACGGTCGTAGTGGACCCGGGGATTATCGGCGTATAGCATGGAGTAAGCTCCTCCTCTGTTTTTTCACTATTGTATCCCCTGGCCGGGAAAAAGTCAAACAGTCTCACGAGGCCATATCAAAGTAGGCCCCGGTATGGCACTGGACGTTCAGCAGGGACAGGACGACGTCCGGCTGGATCTCCTCCAGCAGAGCCTTGACGCTGCCGTCGTAGTACCGGGCGTCGATCATGTGGAGCTCCCCCGCCGCCAGGGACAGGTAGGGCCCCGGAGCGATGGCGAAGGACTCCCGCAGCACCGCCACCACCGGCCCGTCGGGATCGTCCAGGTTTTCCACCGTCAGGTAGGGGCAGTCCCCCTGGATCACCGCGCCGTAGCTGTTGCTGCGGTAGTAGTCCTCGGATGGGATCTCCTCCTCGTCGTAGAGAATGGAGAAGTCCCCCTCCCGCACCACGCCGTCGCCGGGGACAGTCAGCCGCAGATGGGTGGGGAAGTCGGGCACCGGCAGGATGAAGTCCTCCGGCTGGGCGAAAGCCAGTGTCACTTTCCGGCCCTGGGAGCCCAGGAAGGCGTCCTCCCACACCCGGGACTGGTATTTGTCCGGGTCCAGGGGGCTGGTGTCCAGCCCCAGGCCGTAGCGGCTGTTGAGCTCCTCCGCCATGGCTCCGGCGGCCCACAGCCCTGTGGCCATGGTCCAGTGGTGGTCGGTGACGTAGAAGCAGCTATAGTGGTCCAGGCTGTCGGCGTGGAGGCTCTCCCGCAGGTCCAGCCACGCCACGCCACGCTCCTCCAGCATCCGCAGCAGCCAGCTCGCCTCGGCGTTGTTGTTGGTCATCTCCGGCAGGGGAAGCTCGTTGTCAATCTGACAGAGCTTGCAGGGGGCCTGGACATAGAGGAAGGGGCAGCCCAGTGTCTCCTCCGTCCAGGCGGCGAAGTCCGCCACGGTGATGTCCGGCTCCGTCAGATAGTAGTAGAAGTTGCCGATGGACTCCAGATAGCCGTTGTGTAAGCGCACCACCTCCGGGTCGGTGCTCTCGAAGATCCACTTGCCCAGGGACCGATTGAGGTGGGCGTTGGCCTCCTGGAGGACCATCCGCCCGGGGAGCTCCGTGGTGCAGAAGGCCCGGCAGGTGTCCTCGAACCACTTCACCAGGGACACGTAGGTCGGGCCCTCCGGGCCGGGATCATAGTAGGACAGGCCCACCGGCTCCTGCCGGCCTGTGCCCACCCGGACCACGCCGGTGAGGACCAGGACCAGACAGGTCCCCAGCACCGCCAGAAAGACGGCGGCGGTGAAATTTTCCGCTTTCTTCTTCACAGCCCGTCGCCTCCCGTCAGAAATTGAAATAGATGAAGGGGTTGTAGGTGCTGCCCACCACGTACGTCAGCACCAGGAGCAGCACCGCCACGGACCCGGCGGCGGAGAGGCAGGCCCGGGGGGCCTCCGGCACCCGCCGCCACAGCTTGTCCCAGGGCAGGCAGCAGGCCACCGCCGCCGCCAGATAGAACTTCATGTTGCCGAAGTAGTAGAGAAAGTCGTTACTGTCCCCCCGGCCCCCGGTGAACAGGGCGGCGAAGTAGTCCCCTGCGGCGGCCACGTTCTCCGCCCGGAACAGCACCCACAGCATCAGCACCCAGAAGAGGGTCCAGGGCCGGCGGAGGGCGCCCAGGCGCCTGTCGATATGTCCGTACTTCTCCGCCATCAGCAGGAGAAAGTACCCCAGGCCCCAGAGGAGGAAGGTCCAGTTGGCCCCGTGCCAGATCCCGGTGAGGAGCCATACCACGAAGAGGTTGAACAGATGACGTCCGGCGCTGACCCGGTTGCCCCCCAGGGGGATGTAGACGTAGTCCCGGAACCAGGTGGACAGGGAGATGTGCCAGCGCCGCCAGAAGTCGGTGATGGAGGTGGCCAGATAAGGCCTGTCGAAGTTCTCCAGGAAGTGGAAGCCGAACATCCGGCCCATGCCGATGGCCATGTCGCTGTAGCCGGAGAAGTCGAAGTAGATCTGAAGCCCGTAGGCCACGGCCCCCAGCCAGGCCATGGGGGCGGAGAGGGAGGAGAGGGTGTCGAAGGCGGCGTCGGCCAGGATGGCCATATTGTTGGAGAGGATCACCTTTTTCCCCAGGCCCGCGATGAACCGGGGCACACCGCTCCGGAAGTCCTCCCAGGTCTCCCGCCTGCCGTGGATCTCCCGGGCGATGGTCTCATACCGGACGATGGGCCCGGCGATGAGCTGGGGGAAGAAGGACACATACAGCCCCACATCCAGGACGCTCCGCTGGGCGGGGGAGCGTCGGCGGTAGACGTCGATGACGTAGCTCATGGCCTGGAAGGTGTAGAAGGAGATGCCGATGGGCAATGCCAGATCGATCTCCGGCATGGGCAGGCCCAGAGCGCCCAGATTCCGGCAGACAAAGCCCAGATACTTGAAAATGAACAGCCCCGCCAGATTGAGGACCACCGCCGCCCACAGCCAGAACCGCCGGCGGGGCCCCTCCCCCTCCACCATCCGGCCGAAGAACCAGTTGGCGGCGATGGAGGCCAGCAGCAGCACCACATTCACCGGCTCACCCCAGGCGTAGAAGAAGAGGGAGACCAGCAGCAGGAAGATGTTGCGGAACCGCCGCCCGCGGAAGAAGGGGTTGTAGTAGACCAGCAGCACACAGGGCAGAAACAGGAAGAGAAACTCGGCGGAGGAGAAAATCATGGCAGGGACCCTCCCGCGGCATATGGCATATTGGGATGTGTCGGAATCATCACCGGACAGATGACGCATGTAAACCAAACAAAATTGTAGCAGTTTTTCTCATGCTTGTCAAGATAGGGGACTTTGCCAGCCGCTCCCCGGTCTGCCAGCATTTACGCCTTGAACCGGAGGGGTGTGTCCGCTATACTGTCCGACGGAGGGGCAGGCCGGGGCTGCGGCCAAAATCCCATTCGCGGCCCGGCGGCGCTCCGCCCCATGGAAAGAATGTGCGCCGGACAGAACCGACTTTGTCAGCCGCCCCGGCCCCTCCAAATTCTCAAGATAGGAGCGAATGATATTATTGTAAAAAAATGCAAATGGATGATTTGTCTCCTGGCCGTGGCCCTGTCCCTGGGTCTGGGGCAGACCGCCCAGGCTTATGAGCGGGCAGTGGAGATTACTGTGGACGGCGAGACACTGTCCCCCGCCGCCTTCGCTGTGGACGGCGTCACCTACGCCCCTATGGTGGCCCTGCTGGATGCTATGGGGGGCTGGGATACCACCTGGGACCGGGTCTCCCGCACTGCCACCAGCGAGACGGACCGCTTCACCTTGGCTGTTCCCGTAGGACAGCGGTATGTCGCCGTTGATGGTCAGCGCCACACCATCAGCGCCCCCAATCTGATTCGAAACGGCCGTACATACGTCCCCCTGCGGGCGGTGGCCGAGCTGCTGGGGGCGAAGGTGACCTTCACCAGCTGGAGCGCCCCGGTGAAGGTGACCACCGGCGAGAGCGGGGGCTATAGTCAGGAGGACCTCTACTGGCTCAGCCGCATCATCAGCGCCGAGAGCCAGGGGGAACCCCTGGCGGGACAGATCGCCGTGGGCAACGTGGTCCTCAACCGGGTGGCCCACAGCGACTTTCCCAGCACCGTCAAGGACGTGATCTTCGACACGAAGCACGGCGTCCAGTTCACCCCCGTGGCCAACGGGGCCATCTACTGGGAGCCCACGGCCCAGAGCGTGAAGGCCGCCCAGATGGCCCTGGAGGGTTCCAACACGGTGGGAAAGAGCCTGTATTTCTTCAATCCCAGCCTGTCCCAGGGCACGTGGATCGTCCAGAACCGGACCTACCACTCCACCATCGGCAACCACAGATTCTATCTGTAAGTTCTGGAAGAAAAGAAATTTGGGAGAGGCACGCCTCTTTGGGCGTGCCTCTCCCACTATTCTATTCTTGACTTTTAATGCAAAATCTTCCACGCGCAGTAGACCAGCAGCAGGGCCATGACGGCGTTGGCGGGGCGCTGGTGGCGGGAGAGGAAGCGGCTGAGGGCCGCGCCGCAGGCCAGCCACACCAGCCCGTAGGCGAAGGCCTGAAAGGCCAGGGACAGCGCCATGGCCGCCAGGGCGGGAGGGGCGGTGAAGTGGGGAAGCAGGTAGTTGGAGATGATGGAGATCCCCAGCAGGATCACCTTGGGATTGATAAACTGCATGAGAAGCCCGGTGAGAAAGTCCCCTTTTCCCGGGTCCCGCCCCTCCGTGTCCTTGCGGTTCAGGCACTTCCAGGCCTGATAGAGCATGTAGGCGGCGCCCACCAGGCGCATCAACGGCTGAAAGAGGGGTAGAGCGTCGTAAAGGACCTTGGAGAAGGCCAGGCACAGCAGCATGACGGCGCTCAGCCCGCACAGCATCCCCAGGTTCAGCCAGATCCCCCGGCGAAAGCCCTTCCGCCGCCCCTGCTCCAGAGCCATCAGGGTGTTGGGGCCGGGGGTGGCGAAGGACACCAGGCAGTAGAGGAGAAAGTCCGCGGTGGGAAACATAGGCGCCTCCTGTGGTCGATAAGAGATCAGGCGGGCGAGTGGGCCGCCCGCCTGATGCGATGATGTACGCTTACTTCTCCTCCACGGAGAGGATGCCCATGGGGCAGGCCTTGGCGCAGATGCCGCAGGCGATGCACTTGCTGGGCTTGTCGGCGCTGGGGGCCATGACCATTACATGCATGGGGCATGCCTCCACGCACTTGCCGCAGCCCACGCACTTCTTCTTGTCGATCATGTACACGCCCTTGGCGTTCTGGCTGATAGCCCCCTCGGGGCAGGTTCTGGCGCACTTGCCGCACATGATGCAGCTCATCACCTTGGGCTCGCCGTCGGCCTTGGCGGTGATGCGGATGCAGCTGAGATCCGGGTCAAAGGTCTTGTAGAACGCCTCGGAGCAGGCCCGGACGCAGCTCAGACATGCCTTGCAGGGGTTCTCCTTGCTGACAACTAATTTTTTCACGGTAGGAAGCCTCCTGATCTATGAATTGTCCCACCGCTATCCTACCAGATACTCTGTTAAAAAGCAAACAATATTTTTCAGGAGTTTGGGGACGCCTTGCCTCGTTCTGCGGCACGAGGGCCTGCCGGGCGTATCGCGGACAGCGGCTTGAATCGAAAAAAGCCGCTGCAGAAGCCTCGTGGTCAAACCCGCATAAGTTTCGGCGCTCGCGCGGGGCGGAAAGCTTGCAGGGGTGGGAAAGATGTGATATACTGCTGTCTGCTATCCCAAGCAAAGAAGGATAAGAGAGGAGGCGGGGCTATGGCGGAGAAGAGCGGGATCAAAATCGCCGCCCAGAACCGGAAGGCCCACCACGACTACTTTGTGGAGGACCGGTTCGAGGCGGGCATCGAGCTGTTCGGCACGGAGGTGAAATCCATCCGGGCCGGTACGCTGAACCTGAAGGACGCCTACTGCATCGCCAAGAACGGTGAGATCTACGTCCACGGTATGCACATCAGCCCCTATGAGCACGGCAACATCTTCAACAAGGACCCGGTGCGCCCCCGCCGCCTGCTGATGCACAAGCGGGAGATCAACAAGCTCCAGGCCCGGGCCCAGCAGGACGGCATGGCCCTGGTACCCCTGAGCGTCTATTTCAAAAACGCCAGGGTGAAGGTGGAGGTGGGGCTCTGCCGGGGCAAGAAGAACTATGACAAGCGGGACGCCATGGCCCAGCGGGACGCCAAGCGGGACATGGACCGGGTCATGAAGAGCTACAACCGCTGATTTTTAAGAACACAGACAAGGAGATTTGAAACATGAGCAATCCCATCGTCACCATCGAGCTGGAAAATGGTCAGGTCATGCGGGGGGAGCTGTACCCTGAGAAGGCCCCCAACACCGTGAACAACTTCATCGCCCTGGCCAACGGCGGCTTCTATGACGGCCTGACCTTCCACCGGGTCATCCCCGGCTTCATGATCCAGGGCGGCTGCCCCAGCGGCACCGGTACCGGCGGTCCCGGCTACCAGATCCGGGGGGAGTTCGCCGGCAACGGCTTTGAGAAGAACGACATCAAGCACACCCTTGGCGTGCTGTCCATGGCCCGGGCCATGCACCCGGACAGCGCCGGCAGCCAGTTCTTCATCATGGTGGAGGCCGCCCCCCATCTGGACGGCCAGTACGCCGCCTTCGGGCAGATCACCGAAAATGTGGAGGCCGCCGTGGCCGTGTCCCGGGTACCCCGGAACATGATGAACGACAAGCCCACCAAGCCCCAGGTCATCCGCTCCATCCGGGTGGACACCCAGGGGGAGGAGTACCCCGAGCCGGAGAAGAAGTAACATGAGCACAGCCATCGTCACCGGCGCCTCCGCCGGTCTGGGGATGTCCTTTGCCCGGCAGCTTCGGGACTATTTCCCGGGGGTGGACCGCCTCTGGCTCATCGCCCGCCGCCGGGACCGGCTGGAGAAGCTGGCCGGGGAGCTGGAGGGGCTGGAGACGGAGATTCTTCCCCTGGACCTCTGCGACAAGGAGGACCTGAAAAAGCTGGGAGAGAAGCTGGCGGCGGAGAGGCCGGAGGTGTCCCTCCTCATCAACAACGCCGGCTGCGGCTACCTGGGCAACCTGGGGGATGGGGACGTGGAGCGCCAGGTGCGGATGACGGACTTGAACGTCACGGCCCTCACCGCGGTGACACACATGGTCCTGCCCCACATGCCCAATGGGGGCCGGATCATCAACGTCAGCTCCATCGCCTCCTTCTGCCCCAATCCCCGGATGACGGTCTACTCAAGCACCAAGGCATACGTGTCCGCCTTTACCCGGGGGCTTTCGGTGGAGCTGCGGGGCCGGGGCATCGCCGTGACCGCCGTCTGCCCCGGGCCCATGGCCACGGAGTTTTTGAAGATCGGCCACATCCAGGGCAACTCCAGGACCTTTGAGACACTGCCCTACTGCGACCCGGACAAGGTTGTGGCCGGGACCCTGGCGGCGTCCCGGGCGGGGAAGGTTGTATACACGCCGAGGGCCTTTTACAAGCTTTACCGGGTGCTGGCGAAACTACTGCCCCAGGCCATGATGGTGAAATTTTCGAAGTGCTGAAACGCTGTTGTTTACAAAAATTTGATTGATTTCTTCCGCGGACTGTGCTATGCTCAGTCCGCACCTATGGGGGTGTACCGGTTTCGACGGGGACGAGGAAGCGGGATCAGCGGGCGGTGGCGCCCAGCCACCTGAAAATGGGCAACCTTTATAAATTAAAGAACAACGATTCTTTAGCTATCGCTGCCTAATTGCTGGCAGCCGTCCGACTTGAGAGGACTGCGGCTCAAGGAGGGCGTCGTTTCGCAGTGAACGTGCGTACGGAAAGAGTTGACCGTGCCATGCATGATGACTCTCACCTGACCGGCCGGCGTGGCGGCTTGCCCGCCGGGAGGGGAACAGGGCGGTAACGCCGCCCGGAATAACCGCCTGCGCCCGGAGAACATCCCGTGGAATTGTTTTCGGACAGGGGTTCGACTCCCCTCACCTCCACCAAAATCAGGCAGGAAATCAGCTGATTTCCCGCCTGATTTATTTGTTTTCAAAACTTATTTTAAGGAAAAGTAAGTTTGGTAGCTTTTTGGTAGCTGTAAATGGCGCATTTGCAGATAAGGGAAAAAGAAACGCCGCCGGAGCCATCCTGCAGCAAAGCAGGACAGGTCCGGCGGCTTATTTTATCAGGACTCATCCCACAGCCGATCCAGAAGATCCTTGTGATCCGGATCCAGCAAATGGGTGTAGATCTTGCTGGTAGTGGCCGGGGAACTATGGCCCAGGGCCTTGCCGATATCGTACATGGGGATCCCTTTGGCGCTGGCAATGCTGGCAAAGCTGTGGCGGAGGCCGTGAAGGGTCAACGGCGGAAGATGGTTTTGCGCGATGAAGCTCGTAAAGAGTTCAGAAGCGTAGTTGGGACGCATAGGCCTTCCGTCCTCATATGTAAAGACATAGCCGCTGTCCACATAGGCATCTTCCAGATAGGCTTTGCAGGCCTCCTGGTGTTTCTTCTGTCGGATCAATGCCTCTGCCAGAATATCCGGGATATGCAGGGTACGCCGTGAGGAGCTGGTTTTTGGTTCTTTGGTAATGACCTGGCTTCCTGCGGATGTACGCACGCTGCATATCTCCAGCTTCCGCGCCGCCAGATCCACATGCTTCCACTGCAGCCCGACGATCTCCTCCCGGCGCAGTCCCAGCAGCCCCGCCAGTTTGATGAGGATGTCCAAGCGGGTACCTTCCGCCAGACGCAGCAGCCGCTGGAGGTCCTCCATAGAATAATAATGGATCTCCGGGCGGCGGACTTTGGGAGCGTCCACCCGCTGAGCGGGATTGGACAGGATGATCCCCTGGCGCACAGCGGCGTTCAGCGCCAGATTCAGCAGATCGTGGTGTTTGCGGGCGGTATTGGAGCTGAGCCCTTTGCCTCGGATCAGTCCGGCATAGTATTCCTGCAGGCGCAAAGGCGTAAGCTGCTGAATGGGAATACTGCCCAGTGCAGGAGAGATGTGTCGATTGATCATGTTCCGATAGCTATACACGGTCGTGACAGCCCGGTTCAGGCTGACCACATTGTCCATCCAATGGGAGAGCCACTGATCCAGTGTCATGGAGCTGGGCTGGACAACCTGTCCCATATCACGTGCCGCTTCGTGTTTCCGCAAGGCGGCCCTGGCTTCTGTGATTTTGGAAAAGGTCCTGATCTGGCGGATCTGTTTGCCGTTTTCCGGGTCCTTTCCGTATTCTAATGTGACATAGTACCGCTTCCGGACATCGTCATAGGCAATATTTCGCTCTACACGCCTTCGCGACAAGAAAATCACCTCCTTTCCTTTGGTGGTCTAGTTTTGCCTACTGATCGATCCCCAGATACTGTAGCAAGGCGGTGCGGCTGATCCGGATCTGCCTTCCGATCCGAATACAGGGAATTTGTCCCTCCTTGATGATGTAGTACATGGTATTTTTCCCAATTCCGATGAGCTGTGCGGCCTCAGGAACAGAAAAGACCAGAGGGAGAGAAGAAATATCAGTTGCTCTGTTCATGGTTGTTTCCTCCTTTAATGTGTAATGGTGGTGGATTCGTTATCAAAGATATAGTATATGTTTGAAATAGTTCCCAAACCGGAATCAGGCGCACAGAGTGTCCTCCTTGAGGTTATCATCCCGGCAGAGCCCGGCGGAGGAACCTCGTCCCCGGACATAGATCCCCTGTTGCCGGAACATATCCAGGATATGGGGATCCTTCAGAAGGTCCTTCCACACGGCTTGCGAGATCTCCAGGGTTTCCCGCAGCTCTGCCGAGGAGATGAAAGTACCATCCCAATCCTCCAGGAAGGACAGGAACCTGGCCCGGCTGGTGGGTCCGCCCTTATACTGGCGGCGGGCATCCCGCACCGAGGCAAAGACGGGAGGCGCTTGGGTGATCTCCACCTTGCAGAGGGGGGAGGGGAGCCGGCTTTCCAGAATGGCCAGCACCTCCGCCGGAGGACAGAAGAGATAGATCGTCACCGGCTTCTGGTTGCCGGGGTTCCGGATGGCGCAGCGATAGATCTCCTGCTCCAGCCGCGCCGCCAGGTGATGGGCTATGTACCGCTGCACCAGGGGAAGGGCCGTGGGCTGGATGGGGCGTCCTGATGAAGCCTCTGCCTCCTCCCACTGCCGCCGCACCGCCTCCTCTCCATAGGCGGCACAGGCGGAAGTGAGATAGGACACAGGATCCAGCCGGGGGTAGCCCAGGAGGATCACCGTGGTGGCCTGATGGAAATCGTTGGAGCCGTTGGTGCCGTTGAAGTAGGGTAGGGTGGGCACATTCCGGCCAAGCATCCGGTACAGTTTATCGAAATCCTCCGGTGGCAACAGATGGGACAGCTGGTCTGCCAGAAACTCTGCATGTACTTGATAGGAACAGAGGAATACCGGCCCTTTCGCTTCCCGGACCAGCTGCTCCGCCAGCCGGGTGAAGGCTGTCAGCTTCCAGCTGCTCCCCTGGAGGGCGCTTTTAGAGACTCCCATGGAGGGGTTGCGGTAGACCATCAGAGTCACGCTGCCGCCCTCCTTCCGGGGAACGTCATCCAGAAAGCGGCAGTTGGTAAGTCCGGCATAGTCCTCGTCCACCGGGGCGGTGGCGTCGAACAGGATGGTCTGACAGCCATCCCAGCCCAACTGGGGCGGGATGGTGCGGAGGATGGTGAAGCCATCGCTGCGGCAGAAGGGGCAGGACACTCCATCATAAAGAGGGTCCATCACGGAAAAAATCTGGTTCAAAGCGGCGATCCGGGGAATTCCCCTCCGGGAACAGACCCAGCGGCGAAAGGTGTTGTACTGCTCCCGGCGTTGGGGGTCATCCTCCAGTGTGCACCACCCCATTGACGGAGAGGGATGATCCTGCGTCTGCGACTGCTCCGCCTCCTTGCGCAGCCGCTGGAAGGGCATATCAATGCAGAGGGAGAGCTGCATCTGCAGAGAACGGGCCTGGCTGTCGGAGAGATCGCCCTGCCGGATCAGCCTCTCAATCTCCGTGGAGGCCTGGTCGATCACAGGTTTATTGAGGGTGGAGGTCTGAGCCATGGTGATTTTCTCGTCGAAGATCAAATACCGCCGGGGCAGGGTGACCTGGTCGGAGAAGGTCCGCCGGAGGATCTTGTCCAGGGCTCCGGACTCCCGCAGCAGCTGGAAACGTTCCTGAGTGAGACCCACCACCGGGGCGTAGGGCGCCTGCTGCTGGAAGGACAGAAGGCGGCAGTGCTCGCTGTAGGGGCAGGCATATCGGCGGCACTGGTCGTAGTGGATCACTTCCGGGTTGGCACAGAAGCCCCTTTTGCTGCCGGACGGGTTCCAGCCCTGGAGAGCCACCATGGCGGTGCTGTACTTTTTATTGATCTCCTCCACAAGCTGGTTCAGCGTCTCCACCTTCTGGACCACCACGGTGATGCCTACCAGCGCGCGATCCAACCGAGGATCCTTCTGGCAGATGTGGGCAAAGGCCTGTAGGAAGGCCTGGATCCAGGTGGACTTGCCGCTGCCGGCCCGGGCAGGAATGACGAGGGAATCCCGGCTGTCGCTGGCAAGGATCTCCCTGGTGATCTGTTTCCAGTAGTCGATGTTGAGGACAACACCGCGCTTCCGGCAGAGGTCTTCCAGGTTCTCCATAACCAGGCCGGTCAGTCGCTCCACCTGGAAGGAGGCGAGCGCTTCAAAGCCCTGGGTCGAATCCGGGCAACGAGGTTTCAGAAGGTCCGAAGCTGTGGGGGGATTCGGAGCCTCAGACCCCGCGATAGGGCGGTTGGGAGCCGACTCGTTTTGGGCAATCTGGCGGCTCGGAGAAATTCTTGCCGGAGAGGTACCCTGCTTCTTTCGACGATTTTTGCACTTTTTTCTGCTCATTTCAATCTATCTCCTTCAAATTTCTTTTGTTTTGCAACTGAATCTTCTGGTTCCTCCGGCGAGTTCTCCGGCAAAGGCGCTGCCGGGGCGGCAGCGCTTTTGCCAGAGGTTTTGCCGGGGCATGGAAGCAGATGCGCGGGGACCGCCAGGACGTAGGTGCTGTCCCGGGAGCCGTCATTGTAGAGGTCGTAGCGGTACCGGAAGCCGGCGGAGGGAGCTTTGATAACGCCGGCGTCGGCCAGGGCCTTCTGCATATCCTTCTCCCAGGCATCCCGGGATAGGCAGGCGGTGTCCAGATTCGGCCGACTGCGGACCTGCCGGTGGTACCATTTTTTCCAGACTTGCTCCGCCATCACCAAATGCTGGGTCCCGCTGATAGTCCGCCAGGCCCCCAGCCGGGTGCCCTTTTTCCGGTAAGGTTCGTCAGGCCCGGCGATATCCTCAGGGGCCTGCCGGATGTGGTCGGCTAGGAGCTCCAGAAAGACCTGGGGATCCTCCGCCTGCCGCTTTGGGGCCGGAGGCGGCGGAGGCGGCGGAGGCGGCGGGAAGAAGATTGCGGTGAGGGTCTCCTCCCGGGCTGCGGCTTCCTCCGTGGAGAGGAGACCGTAACCCACCAGCATGCGGAGGAAAGCTATCAATGCGGCGATGTATACGGCGGCACGGAGCTTGTCCGGATGCGGTACCACCGCGATGTATTGCTTGTCCGGAGGCAGAAAGCGGCTGCTGACCTGCGCCTTGATGGCAGCGATGGGCAGCTCGTACTCCTGCCAGAGGCGCAGGACCAGGGCACTCTCCGCCCCGTGGGCCCGCCAGGCCTCGATGATCTGTGGATCGTAGGCGGCAAGCTGCCGGTGGGACAGCCGCCGAGCGGAGAGCTCTTTAGGGAGCCTGCAGCCCAGGGCCATCACCGAGCACTGCTCCAAGTAGGGGGTCGCCTCCCGAACCTGACCGGAGGAGGCGCCGATGAGCAGGGCGGCGGTGTCGGTATAAGGGAAAGGAGCTGCGGGCGGTTTTCCTCTGGGTACATCTACCTTCACCTGGCTGAAGTCCTGGAATCTGGGGGCGATGCCGTCCCCGTTCTCCCGGTAGTCCAGCACCGGCGCACGGCGGACCCGACAGTGCTTGCCCCGCCAGCGTTGTTTTGGTGTGGCGGTGTTCTGTATCAGACGAAGGACGCACTCCAGAGTCGCATTCGTTTCCGGAAGAACGATAACCGACGTGAAAGTAGGGAAAACCCGCCGCAGGCTGGTCATCTGAAACCCGCAGAGCAGATTTGCAGCCAGGATCGCACCGGTCTCCCGATCCTCAAAGAGGTCCAGAAGCCGGAGGAAGGCATCGGCTCCGGCCCGGAAGTCATCCCGGCAGGGAGAACGGCCCAGAATGTGGTGCCCTACGTTGGGGAGGGACTCGTCGATCCTGGCCCGCAGGATGACCGGGAACCCCTTCAGGTACCGGTCCACAGCCTTGCGGCGGCCTTTCACGGTCAGGTCGGCGTAGTGTGAAAGCTCCTTCCGCAGATAGCGCTCCTCCAGCAGCACCGGGGGCTTCTCGCCCGGCTGCAGCAGCCAGCGGATGGTCTGATCGCCACAGCGGAGTTCGAGGACCTGCTTAGAGCTTGGAAAAATTGAAAAAGGCACGTTGAAATCCTCCTTTTTTGGTTCCCAGGTGCGCACCCGTATGATATGATCAAACAGTAAGGCAAATCGTGCACAACTTGCTTTTGAAAGTAATTTAACAGGACAGAAGAGAAATTCAAATAGGAATCGTGGTCAGATTTTTTGTTAAAATTTTTGGATCCCTGGAGGTGGTCAATTTGAAAGAGCGATTAGCGTATGTGGCGGCAAAGCTACTCAACCAAGGCGTGATTCTAAGTCAGGAATCAGTAAAAATATCTCTGGAAACTTCTTATAAGTTTTTATCCGAAACGTTTGTAAGAGAAGCTGAATCTGCAGGTGTTTCGCTTGATCAGATGGTAGCGGGCATAAATGAGTTCTATGATC
>HHCFR05603__coassemble_466_pt1 | contig 42375 bp, 36 predicted proteins | sample HHCFR05603__metabat2_low_PE_030 | metagenome-assembled genome bin HHCFR05603 | reverse complement strand
CCCATGAAGGCTGGCCGCACTGAGCTGGATGTGGACGGCGAGAGCTATGTCATCGACTACTCCACCACCCTGGAGGACATCGGTGAGGCCCACGCCGCTTACATCACCGGCAGCACCGTACTGACCATCGAGAAGACCGGCAACACCGTCTTCGAGACCGGTGATGAAGTGGACATCTCCTCCGCCTCCAAGTTCGAGAATGTCACCGGCATGAGCCGTACTGGTGCTGAGCACTTCTACAACTTTGACGGAAACAACACCTATAAGGCTTCCGATTACCGCATCAAGTATGTCCTGACCACTGACAGCCCAAGTGACGCGGCTGTCTACGAGGCTGAGTATGGGATCACGATGACCCTCGCAAATGGTGAGTACACCTACGAGAAGACCATTCGTCCCGAGGCCGCCATTAGCGATCTGGACATGCAGATCATGAAGGACATCTTCTATGATGCCGACCTGAAGGACGGCAACACAGAAGCCATCGTTATGGGCGAGGTCTATGTGGGCACCCAGTCCACCGAAGACATCTCCGATGACCGCAATGTCTCCTGGAAGTCCTTCGTGGAAGAGTACATCGTCACTGGTGAGAACTCCACCGAGGTCGTTGGCAACGAGAACGGTAACTGGCTGAAGGTCATCGACAATGATGGCGATGGCGAGGCCGAGTATGTTCTGAAGACCATCTATACCGCTGCCGGCGTCGAGGATATCAACCGTGACGGTGACATCGAGCTGACTCCGCTGTACATCACTCTGGATTCCACTGATGACCTGAACCAACTCACCAAGGACATTCCTGTCGTCACTGCTGATGAGCTGGCCGAGGGCGATGTGGTGTACTACGCTGTCATCGACGGCAACGCCCAGACCTACCTGGCCGACATGGTCACCGCTGAGATCGACCGCGTCAACCGCAATACCCTGACCGCCACCACTACCGACGGCGATGAGTATATCCAGTCCGACGTCCACAACCACGTGGATTGGGCCGGCTATGACGACGGCGTCCGCAATCTGGAAGGTGACGTCAGCTACGACCTGTACCTGGATAAGTACGGCTACCTGATGGTCTTCACCGAGACCGCCTACAGCGGCAACTTCGCCCTGCTGACCGACGGCTGGTTCATGTCTCAGCGCTCCGGCGATGAGTATGCCGCCATGGTCTGGAATGGTGAGGATCTGGTTGACACCGATATCACCTCCGGCGGTTCCCTGTTCATCTATGATGACCGCAACGACAACGATTGGGACAACCTGAAGGCCTTCGAGGACATCAATGATGATGGTTCTGCGATGCTGACCATCGTGGCCGCTCTGTCCGATAACGGCGATCTGGTGCCTGTGGAGGATTCCACCAACACCCGTGATATCCGCATCATTGCCACCGATGACAACGTCATCCCCGGCCGCGACTACGAGACTGGCGACGCCTACATCACTGGCACCAATGACAGGACTGCTTATGACACCATCGACAGCACCAACGCCGAGGTCCGCGCTCTGAGCAGCACCGTGTACTACTACGTATACGAGGAGTCCGGCGACACCATCGTTGACGAGTATGTTGGCTATGCCAACCTGCCCAGCCTGTACGATGACGATCTGGCTCTCATCGAGGACGTGTACGTTGTCGGTACCCGTGAGAACCGCGAGAGCAATCTGGGCAATGCCACTTACTACACCGCCAACGTCGTGGTCGTGGAGTTCACCCGCAGCTACCGCGCCAACGCCGAGCAGGTCTTCATCTATGACACCCCCGTGGTGGGCAACAGCGTCAAGCTGGAGGATGTGGACATGATCCGCGCTGACGGTACGATGGACACTGTCACCATCGATCTGACCAAGTCCGTGGGCGCTACCTATGATCCCGCCGGCGAGAAGCGCATCAACCCGGGCCTCTACTACATGTGGGCGACCAATGACGAGGGCGTTTATGTTGTGGAGCGCATGACCGCCGAGGACATCGCTGACAGCCGCTACGCTGTGGGCCAGGTCTCCACCTCTCTGGCTACCATGGACAATGACTGGGTCGAGGTCCGTCAGTGGAATGTCACCGGTGAGACTTCCGAGTATGACACCTACGGCTATGTCGCCGACAGCTCCAAGACCTACACCCTGGATTACAGTGTCGAGCAGTACAACTGGAACGACATCTGGTATCTGGAGGCTCACATGGCCGAGGCTGACGCCGAGGACGTTCTGGATGAGCAGGTCGATATCAGCCGCGACAGAGACGCCGCCCAGGCCAACCAGGACAGCCGTGGTTATTGGTGGAACAACAATGATGTACTGATCGCCTACAACGGCGACGGCGACATCATCTACGCTGTGTCCTTCAACAACTACGACACCTATACTGCCGCCGAAATGGCCTACCTGGCTCTGCGCCAGAATGTTGACTACGCTCAGGACGTCTGGGGCTCCCTGATGGCTGCCGTTCCCGGCACGACTACTGTCAGCTTCTACGGTGAGAAGGCCGTTGCTGGTGCTGACGCCGACTTCGAGGCTACCGTGACCTATGCTGAGGCTAAGGCCGCTGGTGACAACGGTATCGCTGTTTCTTACGGGACCATCGTCAGCGGCGACAAGACCACCGCTGTCACTGTTGATGGCGACGACTACACCGGCCTGATCCAGGGTGCTGACGGTGAGTACTACACCTTCAAGCTGACCCAGAGCGCCGCTCTGAAGAACGTGAGCCTGGTTTCCCTCGACAGCTCCGTTGCTACTGTGAGCGGTAACGAAATCACCGTGGTTGATAATATGCTGTCCATCAGCGAGTTTATGGCCATCTTCAAGGCTGGTGACGATGGCGAGGCCAAGATCGACTGGACCTTTGAGAATGCCCAGGGCGTTGTTGATAAGGCGGACTATGGCCAGAGCATGATGGATGTGACCAAGATCACTGCTGTGGTTACTGCCGAGGATGGGAGAACTACTGCGACCTATATGGATCCTACAAGCGCCACAGATGCGGAGACTGATGCAATCACTGCTGCCAAGAACGCCGCTAAGAATGAACTGAACAGCTTTGCTGCTCCGTTGTCTGAGGAAATTGCTGCGGACCAGTTAAGCTCTGTTGGTGTGTATGCAAAAACTTGGCTTGAGCAGTACAAGAATAGCGGCAACACTGGCTATACGGTCAAGACTGTGCTGGATGCTCAGCTCGCAAATATTGATAGCGCTGTTGATGCAAATGCCGCAGAGGTTGCTATGCTGAACGGCAAGATTGCGGTTCGTGCCGAAGTTGTCGGCGCTGCTACGAACAATCTGATTCGTTTGGTTGGTGGCCAGGCCTCTGGTACTGGTACGTCCTTTGTTGGTAAGTACTGGAACTCCTCTATTGATGCCGCCTTTGATGCCGCTCTGAATGCGTTTAATGCTACGCTGACACTGGATGATTGGGCTGATGGCTCTGCCTTGACTGATGTGATTGACGCTTATAACACCGCTTTTGCTGCTATTCAGCCTGAGGTTCAGCGCATCGCTAGTGATGATGCCAAGGCTGCTGTTAAGACTCAGATTGGCAATACAGTTAGCTACAATAATCATGGAAACTGGAACGCATTTGTTTCTCTGATTGAGACTCGGATTGAGCGTGCTACTGGCGTAAGCAATGCCGTTGTAACCAATGTTCCCCCTGCCTCTTACGCTCAGAACGATGTTATCACTGTGACATATACCTTTGATTATGCTGGTGTGACCTACAGCGATAGCACGGTTGTTACTGTGATTGCCTAAATAAAAGGCGCGACTACAGTTCTCCCACTGAAAAAACCCCCCAAGGGCTTCGGCCCTTGGGGGGTCTCTTTTTTATCGGAAGGCGATATAGTCGTACCGACGGCCCGACTCTGTGAAATTGGGGTAATAATAGTTGTCGGGATCGCTTGGTCTCAGAATGAATCCTGTATCCGTGAATTGGACACGTCTGTTCAGTGTGCTGCCTGCCGTTATACCGTTGTACTTGGCGAACTCCTCCATCCCCATGGCATCGTACGCATTCTGTAATCCGTTGATGACAACAAAGCTCGGACGAAAGCCCAAAGTGATAGCCATTTCTCCGCCGTTTCCAGTATAGGTGCCCGTTGTGTACGGCTTGTTGGTGGGACAGTAGGCGGTGTCGGCCGTCCCCTGGGCGGCATCCGCCGCGTCCTGGGCCGCGTCTGCCGCTTCCCGCACGGTGTTCAACCCCGCCTCCATGTCGGAACACATCTGGTTGAAGTCCTCCATCCAGATCCTGTCGGTCTCCATCCACTGGGGGAGATGATAATTTGTTGTATAATTCATCCAAAACTCTCCTTGTCGTATTCTGTCGCGGCTGAAAAACCGTTACACACTTTGTGTGTAACGGCCTTTTGTTGCACGGAGACATGCAACGTCAAAAGGGAGAAAAATGCCCCGGCGGGTCTGGAGACCTGCCGGGGCACGACGCGCCAGCTATAGACGGAGCCATAATTTGCATAAGCGAAACAGAGTTTCGCGCCAAAAGTTTCTTAAGTGCCCCGCGGGTATTGCCTACTTTTCTTTTCAAAGAAAAGTAGGTTGCCTCGGCAGAAAAAACATGGTAGACTGAAAGCAATTTATCATACCATGTAAAAAGTGAGGTAGGCGGCGATGCTGGACAGGAGCGAGGTCGGGAAGCGGGGGTACCTGAACGAGGACTACCGCCTCTTTCACCCCAAGGACACCCGGGCTCTGAAGCTGGGCTACCACTACCATGAGTTTGACAAACTGGTATTCCTGCTCCGGGGGCGGACCTCCTACACCATCGAGGGCAAGCGGTACCTCCTGCGGCCCATGGACGTGCTGCTGGTCAGCCGGAACCTGATCCACCTGCCGGTGATCGACGGCTCGGAGCCCTACGACCGGATGGTGCTGTGGGTCCGGCGGGAATTCCTGGCCCGGTACAGTACGCCGGAGGCGGACCTGGCGACCTGCTTCGATCTGACGGCCCGGCGGGGCTTTCACCTGTACCGTCCCCGGGGGGAGGACCGGCTGCGCTACCGGGGGTACTTCGAGGAGCTGGAGGCGGCGGAGGGAGACGGCGGCTTTGCCGCCGGGGTGCTGGCGGACACCTGTGTGCTGCGGCTGCTGGTGGCCTTGAACCGGGATGTACTGGCCGACTCCGGCCGCGGGGAGGCGGGCTCCTACCGATTTGACCCGAAGATGGAGGAGGTCACCCACTACATACGGGACCATCTGGCGGAGGACCTGACCATCGACCACCTGTCAAGAACCTTTTTTCTCAGCCGCTACTACTTAATGCACCGGTTCAAGGAGGTCTACGGCTGTACCGTCCACCAGTATATCCGGCAGAAGCGGCTCCAAAAGGCGGCGGAGGACATCCGCCGGGGCGTCCCGGTGCTGAAGGCTGCGGAGGAGGCGGGGTTCGGGGACTACTCCGTGTTTCTGCGGGCCTTCCGGGAGGCCTACGGCCGCAGTCCCCGGGAGTGGAAATAAAAATCAAGCGGGATGGCAAAAGCCATCCCGCTTTTCTTTTATCCTGAGAGCTTTCCGCCCGATCAAAGGCCCAGATCCCGGAACACGCCCCGGACAGCCTTCTCCACGGTACCCGGCTGGAAGGGGTTGTCCAGTCCGGCGGAGGCCAGGGTCTGGAAATAGCCCAAGCTGCCGCCGCGGCGGCAGAGCTGACAGTAGTCCGACCATGCGGCGGCCCGGTCCTCCTTCATGCGTCCATAGAACTGGAAGGCGCCGATCTGGGCCAGGGCGTAGTCGATGTAGTAGAAGGGGTACAGGAAGATGTGCTGCTTCTGCATCCAGAAGCCCCCCTGCTCCAGGAACTGGTCCCCGTCGTAGTCCCGCCAGGGCATATAGACCCTCTCGATCTCCCGCCACACCTGCCGCCGCTCCAGAGCGGTCATCTCGGGCTGGGCGTAGACCCGGTGCTGGAACTCGTCCACGCAGGCCATGTAGGGGATCACCGCCAGGGCGTCCATCAGGTGGGCGTAGCGGTATTTGTCCGCCTCATCACCGAAGAACAGCTCCATCCAGGGGTAGGCGAAGTGCTCCATGGTCATGGAGTGGATCTCACAGATTTCGCTGGTGGAGGATGTCAGCTCCGGCAGGGGCTGGCTGCGGAAGGCGGTATAGCCCGCGAAGGCGTGGCCCGCCTCGTGGGTGAGCACGTCCACGTCGGCGCTGGTGCCGTTGAAGTTGGAGAAGATGAAGGGGACCTTGTAGGCGGGGAGGGATGTGCAGTAGCCGCCGGGGCGCTTTCCCGGCCGGGTCTCCAGGTCAAAGAGGTCGTGGGCCACCATGCAGTCGAAAAACTCCCCGGTCTCCGGGCTCATCTCCCGGTACATCCGCTGGGCCTTGGCCACCAGCTCTTCCCGGCCGCCCCGGGGGACCGGGTTGCCCTCGGGGTAGATCAGGGACTCATCGTAGTAGCGCAGGGCGTCCACCCCCAGCCGCTGTGCCTGGCGCCGCCGCAGCTCCAGGCAGGCGGGGGTGATGATCTCCCGCACCTGCCGGCGGAAGCTGGCCGTGTCATCGGGGCCATAGTCGTACCGCCGGCGGCGGAGATAGGCCATATCCGTATAGCTGTCAAAGCCCAGCTTCCGGGCCATGCCGTGGCGCAGGCGCACCTGCCGGCTGTAGATGTCGTCCAGCTCCGGGGCGATGCGGGCATAGAGCCCCGCCCAGGCGTGGAAGGCCTCCCGCCGGGTGCTCCGGTCCGTGCTCTGCATGAACTTCAACAGGCCGTAGAAATTCCGCTCCTCCCCACGGAAGAAGGTCGAGGCTGTGGCGGCGGTCTTGGAGTAGAGCTGGCTGAGGCGGCTCTCCTCCACCAGGTCGTCCACGATCCTGGGGTCGGCAAACTGCTTTTGGGCCTCCAGGTTCCGGAAGTACAGCTCCCCCAGCTCCTCCTCCAGCGCGCCCCGGAAGGGGGAGGCCAGCAGGGCCTCGTCGGCCTCCCGGAGCAGCAGGCTCAACCGGGGCACCTCCCGGTGGAAGAAAGCCATCTCCTCCTCGTAAAATTCATTCTGGGTGTCGGCGGTGTTGCGGATGCTGGCCACCGTCTGCATGGTGGCAAACTCCGCCATGGCGGCCTTGTGGGCGAAGAGGAGGTCATGGACCTCCCGGGCCGTCCCGGCCTTGGCCAGGGCGGCGGTGTAGTCCCGGATGCTCTGGGACAGGGCCTCCACGTCGGGGCGGCGGTAGACAAGATCGGCAAACTTCTCCATGTCGTTTCTCCTATTCATTGTATCAGTAGCCCCGGACCCGGTCCACCAGATGGAGGGGCAGTTCCCCAGCGGCGTACCGGACCAGGTCGGCGCAGAACATGTCCACATTCAGGTCGCAGGTGAGCCCCAGGGCCATGTTCCCGGACATGTGGGGGGTGATGATGGTGTTGGGGCAGTCCCACAGGGGGTGGTCCGCCGGCAGGGGCTCCGGGACCATTACGTCCAGGGCCGCCCCGGCGATGCAGCGGCTTTGCAGGGCCTCCACCAGAGCCTCCTGGTCGATGGCGGCGCCCCGGCCCACGTTGACCACAAAGGCGCGGGGCGGCAGGAGGGCGATCCGCGCCCGGCTGAGGACGCCGGCGGTCTCACTCGTGGCCGGGAGGGCCATGACCAGGGCGTCGGCCCGGGGCAGGACGGCGTCCAGCTGGGAGACCGGCAGGACCCGGTCAAAGGCAGGCTCCGAGGAGCGCCCGCTCCGGCAGACCCCGGTGACCGAGGCCCCCAGGGCCTTCAGCCGCCGGGCGGTGTGCCGTCCGATGTCTCCGGTCCCCAGCATGACGATGTGGCTGCCGGTGACGGAGCGGATGGGCATATGGCTGGTCCACCGGCGCTCCGCCAGGTCGGCCTGGTACTCCGGCATCCGGCGCAGCAGCATCAGCAGGACCATCAAAATATGTTCTGAGATCGTGGGGCCGTAGGACCCGGAGCCGTTGGAGAGGAGGCAGCCCGGATGGGGCCAGACGCCCTCGTCCAGGTACCGCTCCACCCCGGCGAAGTCGCTGCACAGCCACCGCAGGCTCTTGGCACGCCCCAGCAGGGCCGGGTCGGGGTGGCCGTAGATCGCCTCAAAATCCCCGATCGCCGGGGCCAGGGCCTCCGCCCCCGGGTAATAGCGGACGGTGAAGCCCGCCGCCTCCGCGGCGGCGTCGATCTGTCGGCGGTAGGGGGCAATGTCGAACCCCACACAGACGGCAAGCTCTCTCATGGCAGCGCCTCCTCACTCTCAGTTTCCTGGATGGCGTTCAGCACGTGCTCCGCCGTCCGCATCCCGTCGGCGGCGGCGGAGAGAATGCCCCCGGCGTAGCCCGCACCCTCCCCGCAGGGGAAGAGGCCCCGGACGGCGGACTGGCCCCCCTCGTCTCGGAGGATGCGGAGGGGGCAGGAGGAGCGGGTCTCCACCGCCGTCAGCACCGCGTCGGGGTCGGCGAAGCCGGGAAGCTTCTTATCCAGCACGGGCAGGGCCTCCGCCAGAGACTGGCAGATAACGTCCGGCAGCACCTGCCACAGGTCGCACCAGCGGACGCCGGGGCGGTAGGTGGGCCTGACCCTGCCCGGCCCCTGAGATGGCCGTCGGGCCAGGAAGTCCTCCACCCGCTGGGCGGGGGCGGTGTAGCCGCCGCCCCCGGCGGCAAAGGCCCGCTCCTCCAGCTCCCGCTGGAAGGCGATCCCCGCCAGGGGGCCCTGGCCGGGGAAGTCCTCCGGGGTGACGCTGACCAGCAGGCCGCCGTTGCAGTTCTCCCCGTCCCGGGCGTAGAGGCTCATGCCGTTGGTGACGGCCCGCTCCGCCTCGCTGGCGGCGGCCACCACCTGCCCCCCGGGGCAGACGCAGAAGCTGAACACCCCCCGGCCGCTGTCCAGGTGGCAGCTGAGCTTGTAGCTGGCGGCCCCCAGCCGGGGGTGGCCGGCCAGCTCCTTGTACTGGGTCAGGTCGATGTCCCGCTGGCGGTGCTCGATGCGGACCCCCACCGCCAGGGGCTTGGGCTCCATGGGCACCCCGGCGGCGTGGAGCATCTGGAAGGTGTCCCGGGCGCTGTTGCCCAGGGCCAGGACCACCTGCCGGGCGGGGAGGCGGTAGAGCCCGTCGGGCCCCGCCACCTCCAGGGCGGTCACATGTCCCTCCCGAACCTCCAGCCCCGCCAGCCTGTGGCCGAAGCGGACGTCACAGCCCAGGTCCTCCAGCTCCCGCCGGAGGGAGATCAGGGTCCGGTGGAGGTAGTCGGTACCCACGTGGGGCTTGGCGTCCACCAGGATGCTCTCCGGCGCGCCGTGGGACACCAGGGTCTCCAGGATGAAGCGGTGGCGGGGGTCCCGGGTGCCGGTGTTCAGCTTCCCGTCGGAGAAGGCCCCGGCGCCCCCCTCGCCGAACTGGACGTTGGACTCCGTGTCCAGGGTCCCGGTGGACCAGAACCGCTCCACGTCCGCCTGGCGGCGCTCCACGTTCCACCCTCGCTCCAGCAAAATGGGCCGGGCGCCGCACCTGGCCAGGGCCAGGGCGCAGAAGAGGCCCCCGGGCCCGGCGCCCACCACCACCGGCGGCACAGCCGAGGCCGGCACCGGCTCCGGCAGACGGTAGGACCGCTCCTCCGCCCGGGAGACCTTCTTGTTCCGGCACCGCCGGAGGACCTGGGCCTCGTGCTTCACGCCGACGTGGAGGGTATATACCAGATGGACCCCCTCCCGGGCGTCCACCGCCCGGCGGAGGATACGCACCTCCCGGACGTCCCCGGCGGGGACCCGGAGCAGTGCCGCGGCCCGCTCCGCCAGCAGGCTCTCGTCCTCCTCCAGCGACAATTTCATTCCTTCTATTTGTAACAAGCTATTGCTCCTTTCCCCGCTCCATCGGCCCGCCCCGGTAACCCAGGGCAAAGGAGATCTGTCCGGCGGCCTCCACCAGCAGCTCCGTAGCCCGCTCCAGCTCCGGGGCGTTGACCCGGCGGAACATGCCCACCACGCACACGGCGTAGGCCGCCCGGCCCGTCACGTCGAACACCGGGGCGGACACGGACCGCAGCCCGATCCGCAGCTCCCCGTTCTCCAGGGCGTAGCCCCGGGCCAGGATCTCCGGCAGCTCCGCCTCCAGGGCCTGGGCCGACGTGTGGCTGTGGGGGGTGTAGGCGGCGAAGTCGCACCCCCGCAGCAGGGCCCGCCGCTCCGCCGCCGGCAGGTAGGCCAGCAGGAGCTTGCCCTGGGAGGTGCAGTGGAGGGGCAGCCGGGAGCCCTTCTCTGACACCACCCGGAAGTTGCTGTGGGCGTCGGCGCTGTCTAAAACCAGCACGTCCCCGTGGTCCAGGGCCGCGATGGACACCGTCTCCCCGGTCTCCTCCGCCACCCGGCCCATGGGCCCGGCGGCGGCCTCCAGCACGTTCCAGCCCCGGCTGACGGCGCAGCCGTACTCAAAGAGGCGGATGCCCAGCCGGTACCGGCCGTCCTCCTCGGACTGCTCCACCACCGCCCCCGCCCGAAGGGCGGAGAGGAGGCCGTGGACCGTGGCCTTGGGCATCCCCGCCCGGCGGGAGAGCTCCCCCAGGGTCAGGGGCGTCCCCGCCCCGGCCAGGCACTCCAGCAGGTCCAGGGCCTTGCACACCGACTGGACCCGGCCCGGCTCCCGTCCCCCGGCGGTCATGGCCGGTCCTCCCGCCGGGTGGGCTTCCCCGCCCGGCAGGCCACCAGCTGGGCCGCCACGGACAGGGCGATCTCCTGGGGGGTCTCCCCGCCGATGTCCAGGCCGATGGGGGCGTGGACCCGGGCGAAGTCCGCCTCAGAAAAGCCGTCGGCCAGGAGCCGCTCCCGGGTGGCGGCGATCTTCCGGCGGCTGCCGATGCACCCGATGTACCGGGCGGGGGTCCGGAGGACCTGCCGCAATACCTCGTAGTCCCCCTGGTGGCCCGGGGTCATGATGACCACGTAGTCCTCGGGGCCGATGGCCTCCAGCCGGGACAGGGCGTCCTCATAGGGCCCCTGGACCACCCGCTCCGCCTCGGGGATGCCGTCCGGCGGGGCGGGCCGCTGGTCGTAGACCACCACGGGAAACTCCGTCAGGGCCAGCAGGTGGACCAGGGCCAGCCCCACGTGGCCCGCCCCGAAGAGATACACCGTCCCCGCCGGGGCCAGGGGCTGGGCGAACAGGGCCGGGCCTCCCTCCCCCAGGGCGGGGCGCTTCCCCAGCAGTGGCAGAAGGCGCTCTCCGGGAATACCGCCCAGGTCAGGGCAGCTCCCCGCCCCGTCGCAGAGGCCCCAGCGCCAGCTGTCAAGGGCAAAGGCCGTCACCAGCCAGCGTGGCTCCGTCCGATCCTCCAGCGCCCGAAGGATCTTTTGTACTTGCGGCAAGCCGGCGGGGGCGACATACTGGAACAGGATGTCCGCCTCGCCGCCGCAGACCATCCCCAGGTCCCCAGCCTGGGTGTTGGTCAGCCGGTAGGTCTTTGTCATGCTCCGCCCCTCCCGGCAGAGGTCCCGGGCCAGCCGGGCGGCCTCCAGCTCCACCGCGCCGCCGCCCACGGTGCCCAGGGCGGAGCCGTCGGCGCGGACCAGCATTTGCGCCCCGGGGCCCCGGGGGGTGGAGCCCCGGCTGGCGACCACCGTGGCCACCACGGCTCCCCGCCCGGCGGACAGCTCCTCCGCCAGGGCGGTAAACAGCGTCTTCAATGAGCTTCCCTCCTTTTAGGCGGTTTTTGTTGACAAAAACCGCCATATGGAATAAAATAAATATCCTTTTCCCGTTTTGAGAAAAGAGAGTATTTTGTCCTGCGGCGGAGAGGCTCGTGACCGCCGCCGCTGCCCCTGACGAAATATTTCCCGCCTGCCTTTAAGGCCATGGAGGCTTGCCCAAGGGTCTCCCGCTGGTCTGACCCGCGGCGGGGCGATTTCAGACAAGGAGGCAAGAATCATGATCGAAATGCGAGGTGTGAGCAAGACCTACCGCGTCCGGCGGCGGGACGCCGGGCTGGGCAGCGCGGCCCGGAGCCTGTTCTCCCGCCGGTATGAGGAGATCCCCGCCCTGCGGGAGATGTCCTTCACCATCCCCGACGGCCAGATCGTGGGCTACATCGGCCCCAACGGCGCGGGAAAGAGCACCACCATCAAGATCCTCTGCGGCATTCTCCGGCCCGACGCCGGGACCTGCCGGGTGGGGGATCTGGTGCCCTGGGAGGACCGGAAGCGCCATGTGGCCCGGCTGGGGGTGGTCTTCGGACAGCGCAGCCAGCTGTGGTGGGACGTGCCGGTGACGGACTCCTTCCTGCTGCTGCGGGACATCTACCGGGTGCCGGAGGCCCGGTACCGGGAGAATCTGGAGCGGCTGACGGAGCTGCTGGACCTGGGGGACCTGCTGCGGACCCCGGCCAGGCTGCTGAGCCTGGGCCAGCGGATGCGCTGCGAGATCGCGGCGGCCCTCCTCCACAGCCCGGAGATCCTGCTGCTGGACGAGCCCACCATCGGCCTGGACGCGGTGAGCAAGCTGAAGGTCCGCTCCTTCATCCTGGAGCAGAACCGGCAGTGCGGCACCACCGTGATCCTCACCACCCACGACATGCAGGACATCGACGCCCTGTGCTCCCGGGTCCTCCTCATCGGCAAGGGGCAGCTCCTTCTGGACGGCACCACCGCCCAGATCCGCTGCTTGGCCGGGGAGAACCTGTCCACCGAGGAGTCGGTGGCGGACCTGTACCGCCGCTTCGGCATCTGAGGAGGCGGCTATGAAGCAATATCTCTCCTTTTTCCGAATGCGGCTGCTGGCTGGGCTCCAGTACCGGGCGGCGGCCCTGGCGGGGATGAGCACCCAGCTGGTCTGGGGGACCATGGAGGTCCTCCTCTACCGGGCCTTTTACCTGGAGAGCCCGGAGAAATTCCCCATGGGCATGGAGGCCCTGGCCGCCTACATCTGGCTCCAGCAGGCCTTTCTGGCCTTCTTCGCCCTGTGGCATCTGGAGCCGGAGCTGGCGGATTCCGTCCAGCAGGGGACGGTGGCCTACGAGCTGGTCCGGCCCGGAGACCTATACAGCATGTGGATGGCCCGGTCTCTGGCCCTGCGGCTGAGCCGGGCGGCCCTGCGGTGTCTGCCCATCCTGTTGGTGGCCGCCCTGGTCCCGGCCCCCTACGGCCTGCGCCTGACCGTCTCCCCGGGGACGCTGGCACTGTTCCTGGCGTCCATGGCTTTGATGCTGGTGCTGGTGTGCGCCTACACCATGGTGCTCTACGGTCTGGGCTTCTATCTGGAGTCCACAAACGGCGTCCGCTGGCTGTCCCTGGCGGCGGCGGACCTGCTGGGCGGCGCCATCGTGCCCCTGCCCTTCCTGCCGGAGCCCCTCCGGACCATCGCGGCCCTGAGCCCCTTCGGGTCCATGCAGAACGTGCCACTGCGGATCTACGGCGGGGACATCGCCGGGGCGGAGATCCCCGCCGCCATGGGGCTCCAGGCCCTCTGGTGCCTGCTGCTGATCCTGGCGGGCTGGATTTTGATGAACCGCGGCCTGCGCCGCTGCGTCGTGGCGGGAGGGTGAGGGATGGACACAGTGAAATTATATGGAAAGTTCCTGGCCATCCATTTAAAGAGCGCCATGGCCTACCGGGGATCCTTCCTCCTCAGCTGCCTGGGGGCCGTGCTGGTGACGGCCAACGTCTTTCTGGGGGTGGTGTTTCTCATGGCCCGGTTTGAGACCATCCAGGGCTACACCCTGCCCCAGCTCACGCTGGGCTTCGCGGTGATCCTCATGGCCACCTCCCTGGCGGAGTGCTTCGCCCGGGGGCTGGACAGCTTCTCCCAGGTACTGGCCCAGGCACAGTTCGACCGTATCCTGGTCCGGCCCCGAGGCCTCCTCTTCCAGCTCCTCTGCCAGGACATGAGGCCCACCATGCTCTCCCGGGTCCTGCAGGCCATTGTGATGCTCCTCTGGGCGGTCCGCTCCGGGGCGGTGGAGTGGACGGCGGCAAAGGCGCTGGTGCTGGTCCTGATGATCCTCTGCGGGGCGGCGGTGTTCTTCGGCCTGTTCCTGGTCAACGCCACCCTCTGCTTCTTCACCACCGAGGGACTGGAGGTCATGAACATCTTCACCGACGGCCCCCGGGAGTACGGCAAGTACCCCTTCGGCGTGTATGGAAAGCCGGTGCTGCTGGTGCTGACCTTCCTGGTGCCCCTGGCCCTGGTCCAGCACTGGCCCCTCCAGTACCTTCTGGACCGGGGGCCCGGCTGGTACGGGCTGCTGCCGGTTGTCTCCCTGCTGTTCCTGCTGCCCTGCTGTGGGCTGTGGCGGCTGGGGGTCAGGCACTACCGCTCCACCGGGTCGTAACATATCCCAAGTATACCACAGAACCGTTCGGCAGACAAGGCGCTCCATTCGCCTTTGCCGAAAGAGAAAACCCAAGCGGGGGATACGGCGTCTGCCGTATCCCCCACTTGGGTTTAGGAGAGAAAGAAGAAGAAACCTGTCTCGTAAGCAAAGTTAAGTTGTTTTCCGGCTCTCATCCCGCCGGTGGGGCGACATGGCGGACACTCAGCCGGCGTACCGGCCGCCGAAGTACTCGTCAAAGAACTCATCCATCATGTCGTTGTAGTCCTGGTTCTGCTGGGACTGGTTTGTCTCGGCGCTGGTGTTCTCCGCCTCGGTGGTGCTGCCGAAGGTCAGCTCCGCGGTCTGCACCTGTCCGTCCCGGACAAAGGTGATGGTAGCGCTCTCGCCAGCGGAGTAGCTCTTGCCGCCCACAGCGGAGGTCAGATCGCTGCTGGAGGTAATGAGAGTGCTGTCGATCATGGTGATCACATCGCCCACCTGGAGGCCCGCCGCTTCGGCGGGGCCACCGGCCACGACCTCCTCAATGTAGGCCCCGGCGCTGACGCCGGTCTCCGGGTGATAAGAGGCGTTGGACACGCTCACGCCCATGTAGGGGCGGGTGGTGACCTGGCCGTTTTCAATGATGTCCTCAATCATGCTGAGAACGTCGTTAATGGGGATGGCGAAGCCCAGGCCCTCCACGCTGGTGCCGTTGGAGGAGGTGGAGTACTTGGCGGACACGATGCCCACCACCTCGCCGTAAATGTTAAACAGGGGGCCGCCGGAGTTGCCGGAGTTGACGGCGGCGGTGATCTGGATCATGTCAAAGGGGGTGCCCTCCACGTTGATCTCGCGGTCCACGCAGGAGACGATGCCCTCGGACATGGAGAAGGTCAGCTCACCCAGGGGGTTGCCGATAGCAAGGACCTCATCTCCCACCTGGAGGTCAGCGGAGCTGCCGAAGGTGACAGGGGTCAGGGTGTTCTCGCCGGGATCGATCTTCAGCACGGCCAAATCGTAGTCCTCGTCTCCGCCGACGACCTCAGCGGCGTAGGTGCTGCCGTCGTTGAGGGTAACTTCCACATTCGCGCCCGACGAGCTGAGACCTTCGCTGATTACGTGGTAGTTGGTGACGATGTAGCCGTCATCCGTGATAATGAAGCCGCTGCCGGAGCTGGCGGACTGGACCACCTGTCCAAAAAAGTTGTAATTGGAGGAGACGTTGATGCTCACGCAGCTGTCGACGTTGGCCTGGTAGATCTGCGTATAGGTCAGCGGCGTGGTGCCGTCCACGTTGACGGGGGTGACCTCCACGCTGGGCCGGTTGCTGACCTGAATGGAGGTCTCGTTGACCTGGTTGGCCTCCACCCAGTTGTTGACCCACCAGCCGCCGCCAAAGGCCGCGCCGGCCACCAGCACACCGGCCAGGACGCCGGCAACGATCCGCTTGGCCTTGCCGTGGCGGCTGGGCTTCTGGGGCTGAGTGGACTGCGTGGGCTCGGGACTGGGCAGGGGCTCAGTGTAATCCGGGCGATAGCTGTAGTGGTATTCGTAGTTGTTCTGGTTGTTCTGCTCGTTTTCGTTATACATTAGGATGACCTCCTTCGATACCGTATCACGGGAATCTGCCCGTTTGGCCTTGTTCCCTGTTGACGAGCATAGAATACAAGGGATTTATGTCCAGAGTATGAAGATTCTTTGCAGAGATTTTAAACAATCAAGGAAACGTTTGTGAACGGCGGAAGAAAAAAGCGGCCCGCGCCTTCGGCGCGGGCCGTAGATCACAAACAGGGCTTTCATCCCCCGGCTCACGACGCGAACCGGGCCAGGGACGCGGCCTCCGTCATGGCGAAGTAGCGGTAGGCGATGGTCCCCGTCTGGTCCCCCCAGGTGGGGTCGATGTGGTACTGTGTGCCGTCCAGGGTGGCCACAGTCCAGATGTGGTCCGTGGTGGACATGGTGGTGCAGTCGATCCCCTCCAGCTTCAGCAGCAGGTTGTAGGCGGCGGTATAGCCGTCGCAGACCGCCAGACCGTTGATGAAGGCGCCGTAGCCGCTGTGGCTCAGGGAGGTGTCCGTGCTGGCGAAGTCGTATTGGCAGTGCTGGCACAGCCAGGTGAAATAGGCCCGGGCCTTGTCGTACTCCGACATGGAGGCTGTGATGGTCCCGTCGGACCAGAGCTGATCGTGGACCTGGATGGCCGCCTCCATAGCGGCGTCGCGGTAGCTGTCCAGCAGCCGCTCATCGTACAGGCTGCTGGAGAAGGTCAGAACCAGGCTGCCGGTCCGGGCGGAATAGGAGCACTGAGCGGCGTTATAGCCCTGCTCCGCGTACCGGCGGATCCCGGCGAGAAAGGCCTCCAGCAGGGCGCTCACCGCCGCCTCGTTCAGCGCGTCGGGGCCATAGCTGAGAACCATCCGCCGCTCCCCCCGGGAGAGCATGTACCGGATGTTGTCGTCAATGGCCTTCTGATCTCCCGCCCCAGGGGCGGTATGGAAGGTGCCGTCGCTGTCCACCAGGCTCTCCAGGGTGGTCCCCACCCGGCTGTAGGACAGGGACAGGTCCCAGTCCAGCCGGACGCGCAGGTCCTCATCCACCAGCCGGGTGACCATGGCGGCCACCTGGCTGCGCTCGATGGCCTCGTCGGGGTGGAAGGAGCCCGTCCGGTCCATGCCGCTGAGGATGCCCCAGCGGTACAGGGCCAGGATGTCCTCCCGGTAGGGGGTGTAGTCGTTGACGTCCAGGATGTAATTCCGGCTGGCGTACCCCACGGTGACCGCCTCGCCGTTGATGTCCTCAAACAGGGACTGGGGCAGGGCGTTGGCCAGGAGATGGGCCATCTCCGCCCGGGTGGCCTCCCGCTGCCAGGCGCCGTCAAACTCCGTGCCGATGACCCCCAGGGCCTTCAGGTAGGCGGCGTAGGGCTCATACCACGAATCCCCGGCGTACAGACCGGGTCCCTCCTCACTGTCGCCGTACTCGTACAGGCTCCGCAGCCGGGCGGACAGGGTGACCGCCTCGGCCAGAGTCATGTTGTCCCCGGGGGCGAAGCGGTCCGCCGCCCCCTGGCCGTTGGTCAGCCCCAGCTCGTAGAGGGCCTTGACATTTTCATAGAACCAGTCTGCGGGGGAGACGTCGGTGAACTGGTCCTCATAGGTCCTGACAGGGGCGAAGGGGCCGCTGGCCGCGGCGGCTTGAGGGATTGTCCACGCAAGCAGCAGCAGGGCCAGGGCCATGGAACAGATACGGCGTGTCATGGGGGCTCCTTTCCTTTCGGCGCTCACGGCACCAGGATATCCATGTCGTCCAGGGTCAGGTCGTAGGTATAGGGGTTGAAGTATGTATTGACCAGCTCCAGGGTAGCCTCAGGGTCCACCGTGTAGTAGGAGCCGCCCTTGTAGTAGCCGGCGCCGTCGCCGGGCAGGGTGTGGAAATGGATGTTCTCGCTGCCCATGGTCAGGGCCTGCTCGCCGATCCACACCAGATTGGGCACCGTCAGCTCCGTGTCCACATACTCCTGGAAAATCTGGGCCATGGCGGGGATCTTGTCCCAGTTGGAGAGCTGAAGGGTCTGCTGCGCCACGGCGGTAAGGAAGGCCTGCTGGGTGCCGATGCGGCCGATATCCCGGTTGGGATATTCGCTCCCGTCGTTGTTCTGCCGCCAGCGTACCACCTGGAGGGCCTCCTCACCGGTGAGGTGGCGCATCCCCTTGTCAAAGTGGATGTGGAGGTCCTGGTAGGGGTCGTCGTAGTCCATATCCAGCGGGATCTCGAAGTCCACCCCGCCGATAGCATCCACCAGGGCGACAAAAGCCTCCAGATCCACGGTGACGTAGTAATCCACCGGGATGCCCAGGAGATTGGAGACCTCCTCCACCGTGCGGGTGATCCCGCCGTGGTGGTAGGCGTTGTTCAGCTTCTTCACCGACCAGGACACATTCAGCAGGGTATCCCGGGGCAGGCTCACCACATTGATTGACCCGCCCGCCGCGTCAAGAGCCATCAGCAGGTTGGTGTCGCTGCCGCCGTTCTCATCGTCCAGGCCGCTGAGCAGGATGGTGTAAAAGCTGTCCTTCCGGTTGGTGAGGGACGTCTCGCCGGAGGTCTGGGCATCGCTTTCTGTCTCCGCCGCCTGGAGCTGCTCCTGGCCCGCGCTCAGAGTGCTCTCCGACAACTCCGGCGGCCGGGAAAAGCACTTGTACAGCCCAAAGAGGGCGGTTGCGGCAAACAGCAGGCACACGGCGGCGACGGCCACGGCCTGCAGGGAGGAGGTGCGTCTCTTATTGCCTCTCATGGGTGGTTGGCTCCTTGTCTTGCTGTGATTGACATAATACAAAGGGATCTTCCTTATTATAGCCGAGGCGGAGTGGTAAGGCAAGAGCAACCGAAGGTCCCTGAGAAATTTTGCCGGGCGGCCTGGCAGACCGGCCGCTGGGCCGCGCTGCCGGAGGCGGCACGGAGCCGATCGTCCGGGACGCCGCATGGCGGCGGAATATGCTAGGGCTCCGTACGCTCCGTCCGCCGAATCAGCTCCTCCAGCAGCTCGGTCTGACGGCGCAGGGCGTCCAGCACGGCGCAAAGCGCCTGCTCTGTGGGATCGCACACGACGGGCACACCGGTCTGGATAGGGTGTACATAGCGGCGGACCGGCGTCTCCCGGGCTGTCCGCGGAGTCCCTGCTCCCGGTCCGGCGCTTTGCCGGCGGGGCTGATTCCTTTTGCAAGGTTTCATAGGCTTCTCCTCCTGGTCAATGGAGTCATCTCTCCGGCCAGCCCCCTGGGGAGGCCGGCCGGGAGAGGCGTTTGCCGGCGGCGGTCTCACGGTTCGCCCCGGTACTTCCGCCGGGTGGCGATCCCCCCGCGGATATGGCGCTCCGCCTTGTTCTCATCCAACACCTCCTTCACCCGGAGGTAGAGGCTTCGGTTGTAAAGGGGCAGACGCTCCTGAATGTCCTTATGTTTCGTCGTGACGAATTAGAATGGTTTCGTCCAACCCCAAATCACCGAACAGGCGCAGATAGATATCCACATTCCCGTCCTTGTCCACCTCGATCTTCTGGATGATCCGTTTGAGCTGGGCATTGGTCATCTGCCGCACGTCGGTGATGTCTTCAATTTCTTTGAAAGTCTGTTGCAGGACGCTTTCCAGCTGCTCACCCTTTGTCAGGTGGTAAGACACTATTTTCAGTTCGTTTTCCAGCCGCTCGATCTCTTTCCGCATCCCGCCGATCTTATCATTGAGTTCCTCGCGGGAGATTAAATCGTCGGCGTACATATCCATATATTTCTGCCGTGTCTTTTGCAGCTTGGCAAGCTGGGCGGTCAGTTCCTTTTCGTAGTTCAGGTTTTCATCCTTTGCCTTATAGGCCCGTTGGAACTCATGGGTGACATAGCGGATGACATTTTTCTTTGCTTTCAGCACTCCTACGAAGTATTCCTGCAAAACCTCAATCAGCTCCTCTTCATCCACCGTCACGGCATTGGGACAACTGTCCACCCCTTTACCATTATGGCCGGAGCACACCCAGCGGATGTAGGTATTCTTATAGGTCCGAACCGTGCGCCGGAAGGACCAGCCGCACTCCTTGCACTTGATGAGGGTAGAAAACAGATATTTGTTGCTCTGCCGCTCCTTGTCCACCTTGAAGGCCTGTCCACGAGACCGCATGATCTGCTGGGCCTGCTCAAAGGTTTCCAGGTCAATGATCCGCAGGTCTGGCCGCTCCACCACCATCCAGTCTGTTTCATCCCTGTCAGCCCGCTGGCCGGTGAGGAAATCGGTGACTTCCTGTTTGCCGTTGATGATTTTTCCGGTATAGAGTTCGTTGGTGAGGATGCGGCAGACACCGTTCTGGCTCCACCGGCAGTTTCGTTTGGTTTTAAGACCCCGCTCGTTGAGGAAATTGGAGATTTTTGCTGCGCCGTAGCCGTCTTTGATATACCACTCATAAATCTGACGGATAACGGCGGCTTCTTCCTCGTTGATGGTCAGGTTGAAGTAGTCACCAATGGTCTTGTCATACCCATAGACGATGTTGGGAACACGGCCCTTTTCTGCGTTCATTTTCTTGCCGAACTTCACTCGCTTGGAGGTGTTGGCACTTTCCTCCTGTGCCAGCGCACCGAAGATGGTCAGGACAAACTCGCTGTTGCCCATGCTGGTCATGTTAGCCGTCAGGAACTGGGTTTCGATTCCTAACGCCTTGAGTTTGCGGACATTTTGCAAGAGGTCAACCGTGTTCCGGGCAAAACGGGAGATGTCCTTGACCACCACCATATCAAAAAGGCCATGCTCTGCATCCGCCATCATCCGCAGAAACTCTTTCCGGTTCTTGATTTTTGTCCCGGAAATGCCCTCGTCGGCATAGAGACGCACAAGGTTGTCCCCGGTGCGCTGGGTATACTCCGCAAAAAAAGCCTTCTGCGCTTCCAGACTATTGAGCTGATCCTCCTTATCAGTGGAGACACGGCAATAAGCGGCAATATTCATAGCAAAACCTCTCTATCAAAACTAAACCTTTCTGTTACATCTTTTTTATTTTATCATCAAGATTGTAATACTGCAACAGGAAAAGGGACACCCCGTTCATGCAGGGTGTCCCTTACTGTCTTTTCCTGTGGCACCATCCGGCCCATCAGTGGCTTGCTGTATGGCAAGCCGTACCTTTTCCTGACTTGCTTCCACAAAAACTTTCAATATGTAGTCAGCGGTGGCTACCGTTGAATTTGGATTGTGGAATCTGTAATTTAATTTGTGTTGCTTCACAACGGTAGCTCACCTCCTGTTTCCAAGGCTCTACCCCAATATCATGTGTGCAATTATAAAAAATGTCCCCTCTTTTGGGATGTATCTGTGATACAATAAAATTAACGGTAACTCTATCGCCTTATCATAGGGTTAATCTCCTGGTCCATCTGGAGACACAGAATGCGAGCCTTGTTTTGTGCCTCTATTTCTCGCCTGCGTATTCCTGCTGGAGTATATTCTCCTCGTTGCTTTTTTTGCCAATCCACCAGAGAGAGGTGATTAACTGGCTCGCGGTCATGACAACCTTGCACAAATAAGCTTTCGTGGCTTACCCGGATACTTAAACCATTGCGTTCATAAGCTCGATTCTGGGCAGATGCCCACTGTTCACGCCAGATATCGATGTATTTGTGCTTGTCATGTTCTCGATACTTCTTGCGATTAAACCCATCCGGCCCCACGGTGCGGGTGGGGACGATGATATGGACGTGTGGATTTTTTTTGCTGGATCTTGCTTATTGTCTCCCTCGTGGATTGCTGCAACTGCGCACAGACCATGATCCAGGAAATTTGCCTCAATAAACTCTCTGACGATCTGAATTAGCTCCCGATGGGAAAGCTCATTAGGGAGGGAGCCTTTGAACTCCCGTGCTGTCCTGGCATCATATCGGCGCTCTGCTCCCTCGATAGCATTGCAGAGGCACTGGAGGTCGTAGAATTCAGACGGGGCGTTAGAAGGCTGGAAAATTTCACAATGGAGCACGTCTTTCCGCCGTTTATAGTAGGTCTCGTCTCGATAAGGATCGTGCAGTCGCTCTCCACTGATATAGTTTGCCAGACGGGTAACAGAGCGGTTTTTGCCGCGACTAATAACCTGTACTTCCAGATGGAAATTTGCCACACGCTTCACACCTTTCTAAATCCTGTCCACTTACATGTCAGCATTTCTAGCGACCTCATTTCGAAGCTGATCTATCAGTTCTCGTCTGCCTGCAAGGGCAGCTAGGACTGTCTCCACAGGCTGAAACCGCTCCTGTGTTTCAGCCTGTGTATTTCCTGGAACAATTTCCTTCAACTCGGGGAAGTACTTCAGGATCAAGCCGCCGAGGGTGTACTTGAGGCGGTTCTCCTGTTGACGTTTCTTGTCACTGACCTGTTTTTGAGCTACCCTTCGCTGGTATTCCATAGCTTGGGTTCGCTCATCGGCGTTCTTTATCCGCTCTTCAATCGTGAGTATCACTGCTCCCTTGTTGCAAAAAGATTGGTTCGAATGGCTGTTGGCAAAGCTCCCAGAGGATATATCGCTCTCACTTGACGTAAACTTTTGCACGCGCAAAAAGCCGTGCGGAGTTAATAGCAGAATATCCTTTAACGTGGCAAGCTCATGGGGACAGATCATCCAGTCCCTTACCTCACTAGTCTGGATACTGTATCCAACAGTGTTTTTCACAGACGCACCTAATTGCTGGCTGACACCATGATGCCGTTGGATACGCGTTCCAATCAACCTGCAAAGTGTCTCTTGGGTTTCCGGGTCATTAGCCCGCAGAATGGCTTGAAATTGGCAGTTGTCCAAGATGATACGTCTCTCCGATACTCCATAGATGGCGTCAATCTGGGCGATGCTCTGGGCAAGGAGGCAGAGGTTAACCTTCCTGCTGCGCAGAGTTGCCATTGTAGCTTACGTAGGTGCCAAGGTCCATAAAACGGATATCCTGGAGATAGCCGTCCACCTTGTCGCTGTCCAGGGGCAGCACGTCGCCGCCCAGGTCCGCGAAGTACACGTCCTCCTCCCGGTAAGTGGTATCGCTGTCCTCCTGGTAGGAGATCTCGTAATTTTCCGTCCCGGCAAAGGCGATCCGCTCCACCGTCTCAAAGACGGGAATGTCGTCGTTGTCGATCATGTCGCTGAGGACCAGGGTGAAGTCGTCCAGGGGGTCGTCCTCCACAAGATATACGTTGCCGTCGCCGGTGGAGAGATAGCGCTGGGAATCCATGGTGCTGTAGTCCCCCAGGAGGATGTCGTAGGTCTCCTCCTCAGTGGTCAGATGAATCCTTGAGCACGAACCGGGCCCGCCGGTCGCCCACATACCCGCCGCAAACGGCGGTAATGCTTTTCCCGTTCTCGAGCGGGATAATGAGCTCGTCGAACGGCCTCACGAACTCCGGGCCGTTCCCCGCGTCGATAGCCGCTTTCATGTACTCGAAATCGACGGCCTCCGTAACTCTGCGCGTGATGTTCATAACTGCACCCTCCTTAAAAAATTGAGCAAAAGTAATGATTTCCTATAACCGCGACAATACTGTCGTTATAGGGCCCCGTGGAAAAGTACACCGTATCGAGAGGGAGGATAGGCTCCTCCGCCGCGAGTGCGGCATAGACGGCCTCGTACTGCGTTTCCGTCGGCTCCGCTGTGTAGAGATATGGAGCGGGGGAGAACTGCCATACGTCGCCGTACTTCTGAAATACGACCTCCTCGACCGTATCCGGGAAGTAGTCGGACAAGCACCGATTGAGCACGACCTCGATAACGGCGACCTGCCCCTCGAACGGCTCGCCCCGTGCCTCGTGATAGGCGAGGCAAGCGAGGGTATAAACGTCCTCGTCGCTGATTTCGATACCGTCGTACCGTGATACGGCCTCCGGCTCCGCCACGGGAGCCAGTGTTACCGGCGGCGCGGCCTCGACGGTCGTTACTGTCGCAAGCGGGAGCGGGTCGGTCTCTGCCGGGTCTGTGCCCTTTTCTATTCCTGTCCATGTATGAGAGGCGGCATAGAGCACCAGCCCGGCGAGAATGGATAGGAGCACTATCATACCGGCGACCCGCCGCCTCATAGCGCGGAGTTCCCGCCTCCGGCGGCGCTGTTCTCTTGCGGTCATGGTGCTGTTTCCCCCTCGTCGTCCTCGGAGGCGAGCTCGATAAACTCGCACGCCCGAGCTATGCTTGTCCACCGCACGCCCCATTTTCGGGCGGCGGCGGTAACGGCCTCGTACCTGTTCCGACCGTTTACCGTGATTTCCTGCCCGTCCTTATGCCGGACGAGGTATAATTTCATGGGCCCGCTCGCGGTAGGCCGGTACTCCGCCGGGCGGCTTTTCTCGTTCTTCATTCCGCGATTTCCCCCTCGATAAGTTGAAAACTCTCCCGTATCCGCTCGCCGCGTGTGCTGACCTCGAACTCGAGGACACAATGCCGGCCCTCCGGGTGGATATATACCACCGTGCCCGTGAGCGGGCGAGGCTTGCCCTTTTCGTGCCCGTCCAGCGTTACCGGGTGGACGGTACGGCGGTCTCCGAGCTTTTTCCAGCCATTTTCAACGCCTCCAATCCCATTTGTTGATAAAAAAATATTGCGCTCGAGCTGTGTAGCTCTTACGCAATAAATGATAAACGGCGCGGCCGGCAAAAGCCGGGAACAAATTGTTTGACAGTGGGGAGTAGGTTTGCTATGATGGTTATAATGGCGTTTTGCGAAAAAACAGCCGCAGGGAAAAGGGAATATTTTATCTGTCATGCACAAATATTTGACCAACGCAGAATGCTTGCCCTGGAGACAGCCCGGGCAGAAACGAGGTAATGATTATGGCAGTAACCGCAAAGGACATCATCAAGCGTATCAAAGAGGAAAACATCCAGATGGTCGATTTCAAGATGGTGGACATCAACGGGCAGTTCCGCCACGTGACCATCCCTGCAGGGAACTTTACCGAGGCCACCATGACCGAGGGCATCGGCTTTGACGCCTCCAATTACGGCTACGCCGTGGTGGAGAAGAGCGACATGGTCTTCATCCCTGACCCGGAGACCGCCCAGGTGGACCCCTTCTGCGATGTTCCCACTCTCTCCATGACCGGCAACGCCATGATCATCGACTACCCCCACAACCGCCCGCTGGACCAGTATCCCCGGAACATCGTCCTGGCGGCGGAGAAATACATGCGGGATAGCGGTGTGGCGGACACCATGCTGATCCTGCCGGAGTTCGAGTTCTATCTCTTCGACAGCGTGACCTGGGACGTGCGGCCCGACGCCATCGGCATGACCATCGACGCGGAGCAGGCCCATTGGAACAGCGGCGTGAGCGGCACCGGCGCCATCGTTCCCCGCCAGGGCCACTACCACATCGCAAAGCCCCTGGACCGCACCTATGAGTGCCGCAGCGAGATGTGCATGCACATCGAGGCGGCTGGCACGCCCGTGAAATACCACCACCCCGAGGTGGGCGGTGCCGGCCAGTTTGAGATCGAGCCCATGCTGGGCGAGATGTCCAGGATGGCCGACGCCACCATGATGATCAAGTACATCATCCACAACACCGCCCCCAAGTACGGCCTCAGCGCCACCCTCATGCCCAAGCCGGTGTACGGCGAGGCGGGCAGCGGCATGCACGTCCATATGCTGCTGCTGAAGGACGGCAAGCCCGTCTTTTCCGACGACGAGGGCTATGCCCACCTGAGCCGGGAGGCCCACTACTTCATGGGCGGCCTCCTCAAGCACATCAGCTCCCTGTGTGCCATCACCAACCCCAGCACCAACTCCTTCAAGCGGCTGGTGCCGGGCTTTGAAGCCCCTGTCACCGTGGGCTACGCCACCAGCAACCGCAGCGCCGTGATCCGTATCCCCGCTTACGCCAAGACCCCGGAGCTGCGCCGCTTTGAGCTGCGGAACCCCGACGCCACCTGCAACCCCTACTTCTGTTACGCGGCGCTGCTGATGGCGGGCCTGGACGGCATCGAGAACAGGATCGATCCCCACGAGAACGGCTGGGGCCCCTACGACGTGAACCTCTACACCCTGCCCGAGGATGAGAAGGCTAAGCTTCAGGGCCTGCCCACCTCCCTGGAGGCGGCGCTGGACGCCCTGGAGAAGGACCACGACTACCTCACCAAGGGCGGCGTGTTCCCTGAGGCGCTGATCCGGAATTTCATCGCCGGCAAGCGCAGGGAATGCGCCGAGATGGCCCAGATTCCCCACCCGGCGGAGTTTGCCCGGTACTACAATCTGTAAAGGCTTCTTGCCCGTCCCCATAAAAACCGCAAAATAGAGAAAGACACGACATTTGTCGTGTCTTTCTCTATCAGTGGGGATTCTTCGGCGTATCGATCAGATCATTGAGGATACGGATAAATTGAAACTGCAGCCGGTTGATCAGATCAAAGGGGTCCTGCTGATAGAGCTCGGAGATCTTCTTCTTTCGCTGCAGGACCGTGTTTTTATGAATGTACATCTTCTGGGCCACCAGGTTGGTATCCAGGTCGCATTCCAGCAGTATGCGGTAGGTCTCCTCAAGGCAGCTGTTGGTGCTTTTGTCATAATTCCGCAGCGGTTCCAGCAGATCCGCCTCCAGCTGGCGGCAGGCAGCCTCCATGCCCTGGACCGACTGACGCATGAAGCGGTAGACGGGAAGCTCGTCGCTGAAAACGATGCGGGGCTTTTTATAAATCCGGTTGGAAATGGATATGGCGGTAAGAGCGCTTTGATAACTGGCCTGAATTTCGCTGAACTGCTGACAGTAGCTGCCGATCCCCACGGACGCCTTGAGCTGGGTGAGCTCCCGCAGGGAGCTTTGGATCTGACTGCCAATGGATTCCAGGCGGCCGCGGATCTTTTCTTTTGGAATGTTTTCGGTGAACAGAATGACGTATTTGTCGCTGATATTGCAGCCGATACTCTCCGAGGAGACGCGCCGGATCAGGGACTCCACGTGTTCCATGAATTCCTGCTTCAGTGTTTGGATCTTCTGCTCATCCAGCTGAGCGGCCAGCTGCTCGAAGCCGAAGATATCCACAACGATTACCGCGTGGGTGTGGACAAGGTTATGGCCCACAGAAGCGCTGCGGTTGAGCATCAGCTGCTCATTGCTGCACTGGTTGTGGATCAGATCGTCGATGTACTCCGTAAGGAGCCGCGTTCTGTACTCAAACACGTCGGTTTTGTTCAGGTGCATGATGTACAGCGCGTTTTTGGTCTGCAAAATGGCCGCCTCGTCCAGATCGGAGAGCTCGTGCTCCTTCTCGATAACAATGACGCCGTAATAGAGAATGTTGCTGTAGAGGGGGTACAGCAGCAACGGCGGCCCGCTTTGATAACCCGGGACCATGATCTCCTCATAGGAGTCCATAAAAGCCAGGACATTTTTTCGGATCTGATTGCGGATGTAGACCAGATAGTCGTCGGAAAGGCCGGCCCGCTCCTCAGCCCGGAGGTTGTGATTGAAATAGAGGGTCCTGCAGCCGATCAGACGGCTGAGATTGGCGATGATATTGTGATTGCTGTGGTTATGCAGCAACAGGTCGATAATGGAATCGTACATCTCCACCTTACTGCCGAGCGCGCGGTTTTTCTGCGTCAGCACAAGGGAGGAGACAACGGAAATAATCGCTGAGTAGCCGACATAGGGCGGCATGATGATAAGGGGCAGCGCCAGCCGGTTGCACTCCTCCACCAGCCGGGGAGACAGCTCTTTGATGACCATTCCAATGTGGCAGAGAATCAGGCCGCTGGCGTTCTGCTCTTTCAGCATCCGAACGGTCTGGATCTGTTCCTCCACGCTGCTCATGACAGAATACATGGAGGAAACGACCAGATCGCCGGAAGCGGTAAAGGCCTGCCCTTCTGGGATTTCAATCCAGCTTACCTCCAAAACGGTGACGCCGCGCACCTCGTTGGAGAGGCCGTCTGTTCCCGCGGCGAGTTTTCCGGATACCAGGGGTTCGATCTTTAGAATATCACCTACTGTAAAATTCATTATTTTCCTGCCTTTTTCAACGTCATGGGTTAGATTATCCCGGTGCGATGTTCTTCAGCACTGTTTGCTCTTCCAAAAATGTGTGGTGCAATATAGAAAATACTAGCATAATAACCTATACTTAGCAAGAACAAAGTCAGTTTCTAGTGGAGAAGATAGAATTTAATAGGATAAGGAGTGGTTATTTTGTTGAAATTTACCCTGAAGACCAGAGAGCAAGTGGAGGACTTTGTCCGCGGCGTGACCTTCTATGGCACCGGCGGCGGCGGTTCCTATCAGCGCGGCATCGACCTCCTGATGGACCAGATCCAGAAGGGGCACGAGGTGGGATGGGTGGAGCCCGAGCGGCTGCAGGATGACCAGTATTCCTGCTGTCCGTTCCTGATGGGCTCCCTTGCCGGCCCCGATGAAGAGACCAAGCGGGATATGAAGGCGACCTATGACCTGGACGCGCCGCATGTGGATGAGACCGAGCGGATGGTCCGTGCCGTCAAGGGGCTGGAGGAGAAAATGGGCAAGAAGGTCTCTGCCCTGATCCCCATCGAGCTGGGCGGCGCCAACGCGGCAGCCTGCATATCCGCCGCCGCGGAGTTGGGAATTGTGGTGCTGGATGGCGACTACACCGGCCGTGCGATCCCTGAGATCCAGCAGACCACTCCCTTTATTTATGAGCAGAACCTGACGCCTGTGGTGGCCTGCGACGGCTGGGGAGATATCGCCACCATTGAGAGCGCCGTGAACTGGCGCATGGTCGAGCGTATCGGCAAGCAGCTGGCCGTGGCCGGATTCAGCTACAGCGCCCAGGCGGGCTTCTTTGCGGACGGGGCCAATACGAAGAAGGCCCTGATCCACGGTACCATGAGCGCCTGCTACGAGGTGGGCAAGGCCCTGCGTCTGGCGGTAGAGGCGGGACTTGATCCCGCGGATACCATCGCGGAAAAGGTCGGCGGCTGGGTGATCTGCAAGGGTACCGTCACCGGTAAGCATGTTGAGGACAAGGACGACTATTACTGGGCCACCCACGATATTACCGGTGCCGGCAAGTACGAGGGTGTGAATCTGAAGGTCTGGCTGAAGAACGAGAACCATATGTGCTGGAAAAACGGGGAAGTGTTTGTGACCAGCCCTGATATGATCCAGATCATTGACACCAAGACCGGCCAGCCGTATACGAACAACGTGATCGAGGTGGGTATGGAGGTCTCTGTGATCGCCATGAAGGCCCGGGAGATTTTCCGTACGCCCCGGGGCCTGCTGGCCCTCAGCCCCCGCGCGTTCAACTTTGATGTGGACTATGTCCCGGTGGAGGAGCGCATCAAGTAAGAGGATACCGATTTCCGGATTTGAGGCAACGATACAACAAAATTTCCCGAAGCGGCATGCTCTGCCGGCATGGATTTGCCGGCAGAGCGTGTCATTTTACCGACAAGATTTGGATATATCGCCCAAAAGAAAGTGTGCGCGCCTACTTTAAGATATAAAGTAATGTGCGGCAACATACTGCCAAACGGGAAAGAATCCTTTATAATGACAATAACCTCAAAATTGGTGATTGCCACCAGTAATCACTTGGCAGCGTGGCTGGATTTATTCAAAATAACAAAAGGAGATTGAGAACGATGGCTACTATGAGACTTACCAACAGACAGCAGGTTGAAGATTTTGTCCGCGGCTGCACGTTGTTCGCCACGGGCGGCGGCGGACTTCCCAAGAACGGCATCCGTTCTTTGATGGATGAGATCGAGGCCGGCCGGAATGTGGGCTGGGTCGATGTCAGCGAGATCAAAGATGACATGATGAGCTGCTGCCCGTTCCTGATGGGCTCTATCGCTCCCCATGACGAGGCGACCATCAAGGAGATGGCCTCCTATGACATGACCCCCGAGACCAGCGTCAACCTGGAAGGCGACAGAATGGCGAAGGCGGTTCTCGCGCTGCAGGAGTACACCGGCAAGAAGTTTGATGTCATTGTTCCCATCGAGCTGGCGGGCGCCAATGCTCCTGCCGCCATGGCCGCCGCTTCCAAGCTCGGCATCGTCACTGTGGACGGCGACTACACCGGCCGTGCGATTCCTGAGATCGTCCAGATCACCTACAACTACAACGGCCACTGCCTGACCCCCATTGCCTCTGTTGACGAGTGGGGCAACGAGTGCATTATCAAGAGCGCCATCAATCCCCGGACGGTGGAGCATATCGGCAAGCTGATCAGCGTGGCCGGTTATGGTCTGGCCGGTCAGGCCGGTATGGCCCTTGACGGCAAGAACACCCGTGATACCGTTATTGCCGGCACCCTGAGCCAGTCCTATGAGGCCGGTAAGACCATGCGCGAGGCAAAGGAGGCCGGCAAGGACGTGGTGACCGAGCTGCTGGCAAAGTTCGGCGGCTATGAGCTGGGCCGCGGAACGATCACTGTCAAGGACGACTATGACGCGGTGGGCTACTACTGGGGGACCGTCACCGTTGACTGCGGTGAGAACGAGCTCAAGTACTGGTTCAAGAATGAAAACCATGTGGTGTGGAAGAATGGCGAGCCCTACGTCACCAGCCCCGACATCATCGCGGCGGTAGACCTGGAGACCGGCGAGCCCGTGCCCAATCCCCTCTCCTATGTGGGACAGAAGGTCGCCCTGATCGCCATGCGCTGCAAGCCTCAGCAGCAGAACGCCACGCTGCTGATGCCGCGGTACTTCGGTTTCGACATCGACCACATTCCGGTGGACGAGGTCATGGGGAAATAAGACGGCGGACGCCGGCTTCTGCCCTGTGAGTTGAGCAGAGACCTGCAGGACGACTCCCCTCCATCTCCCGAAAGCGGGGGATGGAGGGGGGCCTGCCTTACAAACAGTGAAAGATAAGATATGAAGAGTTTACAGGAATGTATTGAGAGCCGCCGCAGCGTCAGGAATTTTCAGGACAGACCGGTGGACAGGGGCCTGGTCCGGGAGCTGGTGCGCAATGCCTGCATGGCGCCTTCCGGAAGCAATATCCAGCCCTGGGAATTTATTGTGGCTGATCAGCCGGAACTGGTCCGTGAGATCGTTACCTTTTCCCCGGGGATCGGGTATTATCCGCCGTGTATTCTGATCCTCTGCGTGGATAAGGAGCGCGCTTTCCAGAAGGGCGGTGCCATGGGAAGGGATCAGCTCAGTGTTTTTGACATTGCGATGGCGGCGGAAAACATCATGCTCTCCGCTGTGGATTTTGGCTTGGGCACTTGCGCGGTCCGGTCCTTCTCCTCCCTGATCCTCCAGAAACTGCTGAAGCTTCCCGAGCATATTGTACCAGAGTTGATGGTCACGCTCGGGTATCCGGCCAGGGACAGTAAAAAGCCGCCGAAGCGGCCTGTTTCCGAACTTCTTCATTTCAATGGTTGGGGAGATAGAGATGCGGAAGAAGTGGTATGAGCTTCTGGCATTTTGCAGCACAAGCGCCATCGGGCTGATGGATGAGCCGCCCATTTACGGGCCCCTGCGCTTGATCGACTGTATGGCGCAATTGATCCGCCTGGGAAGAGAGAGCGGATTTGTGGACAGCGCCGCCATCTCAGAGCTGGAACAGTATATCGAAGAGAATAAATTGATCTGCATGTATGACGAGGAGCAATTCCGCAAGGTCCTGCAGGAGATTGCTTTCCGTTTGATGGACGCAGAAGAGGAGTAATATTTCGTAATGTAATGCTGTGTGACGATCCAGGACAATGATTTTCCGGCGCTTACCCCTTACATCCATCTGGGGACAGGAGCCAGGCTCCGCTGACCGTGATGTGATTTGGATTGCCTTTAGCATCTGCATTATCAAGAAAGACAAGGGGTGTATGCAATGATACGATACGTACTGAAACGTCTCCTGCAGGGCATTTTTGTGCTGTTGGGCGTTTCGATTATGATTTTTGTCTTATCACGCGTGGTTCCCGGCGATCCTGGGCGCCTGGCCCTTGGTCCCCGTGCTACACAGGAAGCGGTCGATGAGCTGAACAAGCAGCTGTATATGGACAAGGCCCTTCCGGTTCAGTATGCCTACTGGATCCGCGATATTTTTAACGGTGATTTCGGCATCTCTATCGTGACAAAGCGATCTGTCAGCCAGGATGTTTCTCAATTTTTGCCGGCGACCTTGGAGTTGGTGCTGGTTTCCGGTGTGTTTATGGTTTGCGGCGCGCTGCTGCTGGGTACGTTGGCGGCTCGGTATAAAGACTCGTTTATTGACGGCCTTGTCCGTGTCTTGTCCTATACGGGTATCGCGCTTCCTTCCTTTGTTGTCTCTATCCTGTTCCTGTTGTTATTTGGCTACATATGGCCGGTCATACCGGTGCTGGGGCGGCTGTCCGCCGGGGTTACGCCGCCCGCCGATATCACAGGCCTTTATATTGTCGACGCGCTGATCACCGGGCAGCCCGCCGTCGCGTGGGACGCGTTCCTGCATCTTATCCTGCCCGCTCTGGCGCTGGCTTTCGGCGGTATGTTCCAGGATGCCCGCCTGCTCCGCAATGCGTTGACGGAAAACGCGGAGAAGGAGTACATGCAGGTCTCCAAATCCTATGGATTGCCCCGCAACAAGCTGATGAACAAATACCTGATGAAGTCCTCCTCGGCGTCCGTTATTACCGTTATGGGTATGGACTTTGCCGTGCTGGTGGGCAACGCCTTTCTGGTGGAGAAGGTGTTTAACTGGCCCGGCGTTTCCCGCTACGGTATGAATGCCATGCTGAATAAGGACCTGAACGCTATCTGCGCTGTGGTTCTGATCATTGGCCTGGTCTTTCTGATTGTCAACCTGATTGTGGATCTGATCATCGCCGCAATTGATCCTCGCATCCGGCTTTCTTAAGGAGGTTCAGCGAAAATGAGCAAAACACCTCAAAACAGCGCCGTGCCCAAGCGCGGCATACTAAAGCCATCCACGCGGGAAAATCTCCGCATCTACTGGTATAATTTCCGCAGCAACAAGCTATCCATTATCGGACTCATCATAGTGGTCATCTCCATTTTCCTGGCGCTGTTTCCCCAGGCGGTGACCCATTATCCGGAGCATGTGAAGGAATTTGTGGACTTTGCCAACGCCGGACAGGCCCCTAATTCCGTCTACTGGTTTGGTACAGATACCAATGGCCGCGATATTTTTACCCGCGTCATTTACTCCTTCCGCGGGGCGATGCTGATGTCGGTGGTGGTTCTGGCCATCTCGGTCCCGGTGGGCACGGCCCTCGGCCTTATTGCCGGCTACTATCACGGCACGAAGATCGATACGGTCATCATGCGCGTCACCGACGTGTTCCTCTCGATGCCGCCTCTGATTCTCTGCTTGGCCATTGCCTCCATGCTGGAGTACAATATGATGAACTCCATGCTGGCGATCACCATCATGTGGTGGCCATGGTACACACGACTTGTCTACAGCAGTACAGTCAGCCTGAGCGAGGAATATTTTGTCAAGGAAGCGGAGTTGATCGGCGCGTCCAAGCTCCATATCCTGGTCAAGGAGATTCTTCCCAACTGTCTCTCCCCCATTCTTACCAAGATGGCGCTGGATGTGGGCTGGGTTATTCTGCAGGGCGCGAGCCTGAGCTTTGTCGGCCTTGGCGAGCAGCCGCCGGCCCCCTCCTTTGGTACGATGATCTCCGATGGATCCAAGTACCTGCCTGACATGTGGTGGATCGCCATCATGCCCGCTCTCGGCATCATTTTCATCATCCTCGGCTTCAACTTCTTTGGTGACGGTATCCGGGATATGTTTGACAGAGGTAAGCAGTCATGAGTGAAAAATTGTTGGATATTAAGGACCTTTCGGTCTGGTATAAAACGTATCGAGGCTACTCCCAGGTGGTTGACGGCGTCTCCTTCTACGTGGGGCGGGGCGAAAAGGTGGGCCTCGTAGGAGAATCCGGCTGCGGCAAGACCACGACCATGAAGGCGATCTTACGACTGCAAGAGGACGGCAACGCGCGCGTGCAGCCCGGCGCGTCCATCCAGTTTGATGGAGAAGATGTGCTGGCGATGAATAAAAACGCCCTTTTGGAGCTGCGCCGCAAGAAAATCTCCATGATTTCCCAGTCGCCTATGGCCGCGCTCAATCCGGTGTTTACCATCGGACAGCAGATGCTGGACGTGATCAAATACTCCGGCTATTTTGAAAAGAAGGACCATGCCGGCATGCTGGAGGCCGCGCGGCAGGCCATCACCAGCGTGATGATTTCCGACCCTGACCGTATTTTGAAGTCCTACCCGTACCAGCTCTCCGGCGGTATGCGGCAGCGGATCTGCATTGCTACCTCCCTGGTCACACCCCGGCAGATGCTCATCGCCGACGAGCCCGGCACCGCTCTTGACGTCACCGTGCAGGATCAGATCCACCGCCTGCTCCGGCGGCTGGTAGAGGAGGACAAGCGTTCCCTGATCATGATTACCCACAATCTGGGCGTCGTCAGGGAACTGGTGGATCGGATTTATGTCATGTACGCGGGCAACATCGTGGAGGTGGCGGAGACGCCGCTGCTGTTCAAGAACCCGCTGCATCCGTACACGGAAGGGCTCTTTGACTGCGCGCCGCGCCTTGCCGGCGGCGGAATTTCCTCCGGTATTTACGGCTACGTCCCGGATTACTTCAATCCTCCGAAGGGATGCCGCTTCTGTACGCGGTGCAAGTATTGCAAACCGGAATGTGAGCAGAAGAAGCCACCGCAGGTGGAAGTTGAACCTGGGCATTTTGTAGCTTGTTTCAAATATGTTTAGGCCACTGCGCTATGCACGGGGCTTGCGAAAGGAATCGTGACAATATGGACCAAGAAATCCTGCGGTTGAAAAACTTGAAAATGTACTTTCCCGCCGGAAAGGACCGCTTTGTCCGTGCCGTCGATGGGGTGGATCTCTATATCAACAAAGGCGACGTGCTCGGCATCGTGGGAGAATCCGGCTCCGGGAAAAGTACCATCGCCTATACGGTCATGGGTATGTATCACCAGACGGACGGCGAGATTATTTTCAACGGCGAAACCATTACCAAGGACAGCAAAAAACGCAGCATGCAGTTCCGGCGGACCGCCCAGATTGTCTTTCAGGATCCCGGCTCATCCCTGAATCCCTATCAGGACGTGCGCTCCATTCTCAGCCTTCCCCTGAAGGTGCACAAAGTGGTTCCCCGCAATCAGATCGATGACAAGATTATTGAGATCCTGAACATGGTGGAGCTTCCCGCTGACTTCATGTACAAGTCTCCCAACTCCATCGGCGGCGGCGAGCGGCAGCTGGTGTCCATTGCCAGGGCCCTCTGCTGCAACCCAAAGTTCATCATTCTTGATGAGCCTACATCCTCCCTGGACGTATCCATCCAGGCCAAGATCCTCAACATGCTGATGAAGCTGCGGGAGGAAAACGGGCTGACCTATATGTTTATCACCCATGATATGGGCGTTATGCGCAATATTTCCACCCGCGTGGCCATCATGTATCTGGGCAAGCTCTGCGAGGTGGCGCCGACGGAGACCTTCTACTCCAATCCCCTCCATCCCTACACCCAGATGCTGCTCTCGGCTATCCCCGTTATCTCCGATGAGGACGAGGCCCTCAAGCCGGCCAAAGTGGAATGTACCGGTGAAATCCCGTCCCCGGTCAATATCCCCAAGGGGTGCAGCTTCAACACCCGCTGCATGTACAAGACGGACCGCTGCATGGAGGAGGATCCTATAATGCGGGAGGTCTCCCCGGGCCATTTCGTCCGCTGCCATCTGTGTGAAAAGATGTGCGCGAAGTAAGCGCGCGGGAACAGTCTCACTTTGTGGTATCTTATCTATAGTTGTTATAGATGGATTTATAAACAATAAAAGGAGGAAATGAAACATGAAAAGAACGGTATCCTTGCTCTTATCTCTTGCGATGCTCCTCGCGCTGCTGGCTGGCTGCGGCGGAAACACCACCACCAGTAACAATGGCAGCGGCGGAGACACCGGCAGTGATAGCACGACGGGCGGTACCCACCAGAGCATCATCCGTATGACCGCTGACAGTACCCCCATCCTCGACCCCGCCACCCACAGCGGCAACTCCAGCTCGATTGCGTACTGCAATCTGTACGACACTCTGGTGTTCCCCACCTTCGACGGTGTGGAGCCGGCCCTGGCGGAATCCTGGGAGCCCAGTGAGGACGGCCTGGAATACACCTTCCACCTGAGAAAGGGCGTCCTCTTCCATGACGGTACCGAGCTGACCGCCAGCGACGTGGTGTTCACCGCCAAGCGCCTGATCACCATCGGTCAGGGCTTCGCGTATCTGTATACCTCCACCATCAAGGACGTTGTGGCCGACGACGACTACACCGTGCGCTTCATTCTCAACGCGCCCTACGGTCCCTTCGTTTCCACGCTGGTGCGTATGTACATCGTCAATGAGGACCTTGTGATGGCCAATATCGCCGACGGCGCCTATGGCGAGTACGGCGACTACGGCACCAACTGGCTGCTGACCAACGATGCCGGTTCCGGCCCCTACAAGTTCAAGGAGCTGGTGCAGAACGACTACTTCCTGGGCGAGCGGTTTGAGGACTGGTACCAGGGCTGGGAGAACGAGAACGCTCCCGAGGAGTTCATGATCATCTACGGCAATGAGCCTGCCACTGTCCGCACCATGATGGCCACCCAGCAGCTGGAGATCACCGATATGTGGCAGTCTCCGGAATCCCTGACGGCCATTGAGGCCCTGGACGGCGTAGAGCTCGCCTCCTACTCCACCCGCCTTGTGCAGAACCTGTACTTCAACTGCTCCAAGTATCCCACTGACGATGTGAATTTCCGCCGTGCGCTGGCCTGCCTGGTGGACTATGATACGCTGATCGAGGCCTGCTTCCCCGGCTCCCAGCAGCCTGCCGGCCCGGTCTCCAAGCAGACCGCCGGTCACGTTGATACCTGGCAGCCCAAGTATGACCTGGAGCAGGCGAAGGAGTACCTGGCCGCTTCCGCCTATGCGGATGAGTTGGATCAGATCGTCCTCTCTTTCTCCCTGATCACAGAGAACCCCGCCCTTGAGAAGCTGGCCCTGGCCTTCCAGGCGGCCTGCTCCTCTGTGGGCATCAAGGTTGAGATCTCCAATACGCCCTGGACGTCCCTGCAGGAGGAGATGACCAATCCCGAGACCACCGCGAACGTGTGCACCGTCAACTCCGGTCCTCAGTTCAACGAGGCCGGCGCCACCCTGGAGTCTCAGTTCCACACCAAGTGCGCTGGTACCTATGAAAACTGCAACTGGCTGAATAACCAGGAGCTGGATGCGATGATCGATGATGCCATGGCTACGGTGGATGACACGGAGCGCTTTGCAAAGTACGCCGATATCCAGAACTATATCGTGGATGAGTTCTGCCCCAGCGCCTGGATTGCCGACCTGGCGGAGCGAGTGGGCTATCAGGATTCCTACATTGAGTGGCCTGCCGGTGAAGCCACCAAGAACGGTGAGTTCCAGGCATACCTGATGGGCTATCCCTTCTACATGCCTGACATCAGTGTCTACGTCAACGGCAAGTAACGGATTTCTTTCGGCTCAAGACTGACGAAAGGACCGCCCGTCCGCTATGGCGGCGGGCGGTCCCCTTTTATGATGGAGGAGATACTATGAAAATAAAAACAATCATGTGTAATTCCAGCAAGGAATTCTATGAGGCCCACGCCGGCCGGCGGCTCGCCATGTCCACGGATGAGGTGCAGCTGGTAGTTGTCAATATTCCTCACGGCCCCGATTCCATGGAATCGGCGTATGACGAGGCGATCGCGGCGCCCTATATCCTGCAGCAGGTCGTCTCGGCGGAGGCGGAGGGCTGCGATGCGGTGGTGATCGACTGCGCGGCTGATCCGGCCCTGCGGGCGGCCCGGGAAATCAGCGAACTGCCGGTGGTGTCCGCCGGAGAGGCCAGCTACCACGCCGCCATGATGGTGGCCAACAAGTTCTCTATCATTACGGTGCTGCCCACTTCCGCCAATGAGATCGGCGAGCATATCGACATGTATGGCTTCTCCAGCCGTGTGGCCTCTATCCGTTCCGCCAATGTCCCGGTCCTTGCGCTGGAGGATGAGGCTGCCGCAGAGGAGCATCTCTACGCAGCGGCGAAAAAGGCTGTTGAGGAGGACGGCGCCCAGGCGATCGTCCTTGGCTGCACGGGAATGATGGCCATGCGGAACTCTCTGGAGGAGCGCCTTGGCGTGCCGGTGATCGAGCCCTACTCCGCGGCGGTCCAGTTTGCCGCCAGCCTGGTCCGTATGAAACTGCGGCAGAGCCGTTTGAGCTACATCAAGGGCGGGCAGAAGGTGTACAACTGATTGCGGTGTGCTGCCGACCAGTGATGGTATATATATTGATCCCTTTCCAGTGAACAGGATACCCGGACCGATGAAAAGCGGTCCGGGTATTTGGCTTTTTTGACACATTTCACAAAATTACAAAAAGGGAGTCATTGGCATATTGACAAAATGAGAGCAGACATTTATTATAACAACATAAATATGCATATAATGTTATATAATGACTTGCAAGGAGGACGGCCATGGAGAAGATGATTCAGGCAATCCCCGGTGTGCTGCGGGCGTCCAGTATGGAGCCGCCGGAGGAATTTGAAGGCAAGGTGCGGCTGTATTCACTCCGCTATCGGTCCGATGACTGTGAGGTAGAGGGATATGTCGCTTTTCCGCCGGAGGGAGAGGGTCCTTGGCCCGGCCTTATTTTCAACCGTGGCGGCAACCGGGAATTTGGCGCCCTGCGGCCGGCTTCCGTATGCCGCTTTGCGGCCCGGGGTTACGCGGTGTTTGGAAGCCAGTACCGAGGCAACTGCGGCGGTACCGGAACAGAGGAGTTCGGCGGCAGCGACGTGAACGATGTGATCCGCCTCATTGATATGGCCCTGGAGCTGCCCTGTGTCCGGCATGAGGGCATTTATATGTTTGGTCGCTCCCGGGGCGGCATGATGACCTATCTGGCCTGCGCCAGGGACAATCGCATCCGGGCCGCGGCTATCGGGGCCGGCCTGTCAGACGCTTTCATCATGCATGACCGTTTCCACGACGGGGAGTTTGATATGCGCGAGGACTGCCGGGAGCTGATCGGCGGGACCCCCTACGAGATGCCGGAGGCCTATGTGGCCCGCTCCGCTGTGTGCTGGCCGGAGAAGATCCTGCCGCCTGTCTTGATCCTCCAGGGCACCGACGACTGGCGGGTGATTCCAGGTCAGGCTTATGAGATGGATCGGGCTTTGACTGCCGCCGGGAAGGAACACAAACTGATCATCTATCCCGGGGCGGACCACTCCCTGGAGGGGACCAGTTACCTGGAGGATACACTGGCTTGGTTCCAGGCACATCCCCTGTAAACAGGAAATAATGCCTCACAAATTCCTGGGCATTATTATATGTTCAGCCGTGTCGTATATGGTGCTAGGATCTCTCTGCAGATCGGCTTTATCTCCGTGGGCATCTCGCTGCTGATCGGCACCATTCTGGGCGCCATCGCGGGTTTCTACGGGAAAATGGCGGATACCATTATCATGCGTGTCGTCGATATCATGCTGTCCATCCCCAGCGTGCTGCTGGCCATCGTCATCGCCTCTGTGCTGGGTACCGGCATGCAGAATCTGATGATTGCCATTGGTATCTCCTCCGTGCCGTCCTACGCGCGGATCGTGCGCGCGTCTATCCTTTCCCTGCGGGACCAGGAGTACATCGAGGCGGCCAGACTTGCCGGCTGCTCGGACTTCCGCATCATCTGCCGGCACATCATGCCCAATATCCTGGCGCCGGTGATCGTCCAGGTGACCCTGAGCCTGGGTCTGGCCATCCTGAACGCCTCGGCTCTGAGCTTCCTTGGCCTTGGCGTACAGGCGCCTCAGCCGGAGTGGGGCTCCATGCTGGCGGCTGGCCGCAACTACATGCGCCAGTATGAAACATTTTCTGATAGATTGAATCCTGTACCTGTACTACAGTGGAAGAAGGGGTTCATGGCAGAAGAAAATGCGGGAGAAATGCATGATTGATAAGAATGTGATTACACCGTTGTATATCCAGGTCGCAAAGGAACTGCGCACGGAGATTTTGGCCAATCAATACGGTGAGCACGGGTGTATCGGCACCCATGCCGACCTGGTAAAGCGGTTTTCCGTGAGTATGATCACCATTCGCAAGGCGGTGCAGCTGCTGGAGGAGGAGGGGATCGTGGAGGTCCTGCAGGGCAAGGGAACCTTTGTCCGGCGGATGGCCTTGGTGGACCCTCTCCGCGACCTTACCGGGATCAGCAATATGATGTCCAACCTGCAGATGGAAAATCAAGTGAAAGTACTGGTATTCTCTCTGCGGGACATCCCCACCGAACTGGACCGGGACGTCCGACTGGCCCTGGGGGACAAGGCATTGTTTATCCGCCGGGTGGTGAGCGTCCAAGGGGTCCCTGTGGCCAATGCGGACATGTATCTGCCGCAGGAGTACTATTCCCGTATTGCCCCGGAGGAGGTGGAGGAGAAGACCATCTACCAGATCTACCGGGACAAACTGGGCATTACCCTGGGCCGGGGCAGGCAGGTCATCCGGGCGGCCGGCGCTGTGGGCGAGGTGGCGGAAAGCCTCTGCCTGCCGGAGAACAGCCCTGTACTCCGGATTGAGCGCCGGGCTTATGACAGTGAAAAGCGGCTGGTGGAGTATATGATCCTCAGTTATAAGGCCAGCAAATACTGTTTCGAGGTGGAGTTGGAGCTCAATCAGCAGTAGTGCGGGCGGCTGCCTGCGGGAAGAGGAGGAAAAGCATGGAAAAGACCGGTCTGGCGGCCGAATATCCACAGGTCTGGGACCGGCAGGAGGATATTCCGGCCATAATGGAGTTTGCTGAGGGATATAAAATGTTCCTCAATCAGTGCAAGACGGAGCGCCTCGCAGCGGCCCGTGTGGTGGAGATGGCAAAAGCGGCCGGCTTCACCGACCTGGATGAGCTGTGGGACCAGGGCGGGCAACTGCATCCCGGTGACCGGGTGTACGCGCTGCGGCAGAACAAGGCGGTGGCTTTGTTCGTGGTGGGCGAGCGTCCTATGTCCCAGGGCCTGCATATCGTCTGCGCCCACCTGGACGCGCCCAGACTGGATGTGCGCCCCAACCCTCTTTACGAGAAGGAAGGGGTGGCGCTGCTGAAGACCCACTACTATGGCGGCGTGAAAAAGTACCAGTGGGCCGCGATCCCCCTGGCGCTTCACGGCGTTGTAGTGAAAAAGGGTGGAGAGCATGTGCAAATATCTGTGGGCGAAGATCCCAGTGATCCGGTGTTTTATATCAGCGATCTGCCCAAGCATCTCTCTGCGGAGCAGGCCAAGCGCAGTATGGAGGAGGGAATCACAGGGGAGGACTTGAATATCATCTTCGGTTCGATCCCCGGGACACAGATTGATGGGGGACGGGTAAAGGAGAATATCCTGCAGCTGCTCTTCCGGCGCTACGGCATTACGGAGAAGGATTTTACCAGTGCCGAACTGGAGATCGTTCCCGCCGGAGAGGCGAGAGATGCCGGGTTCGACAGGAGCATGGTGGTCTCTTACGGCCACGATGACCGGGTGTGCGCATATGCCGCTCTTCAGGCGGTGCTGTCTGTCAGACAGCCTGCTTTCACCAGCGCGGTGTTTCTGGTGGACAAGGAAGAGGTGGGGAGCCAGGCCGGCGTAGGCATGAACTCCCGGTATATGGAAAACCTGGTGGCAAAGGTATTGCATCTGGCGGGTGACGAGCGCCCCATGACCCTGCGTGGAGCGCTGGAACGATCGAAGATGCTTTCTGCCGATGTGACCCTGGCATATGATACCTGCCATCCCGAGGGATATGAGCCCGCCAATACCGCCCGACTGGGGCGGGGACCTGTGCTGACGAAGTATGCCGGACACATGGGGAAAAAGGGATGCAATGACGCCAGCGCGGAATATCTGGCGCTGGTCCGCGATGTTTTTGATGGAGCTGGGATCGCCTGGCAGACCGGAGAATTTGGAAAGATTGATTTTGGCGGCGGCGGAACGATCGCTCCCTTTGCCGCCGCATATGGGATGGAGGTCCTGGACTGCGGCGTAGCGCTGCTGAGTATGCACGCTCCCTGGGAACTGGCCAGCAAGGCTGATGTCTATGAGACCAGTCGGGCCTACGCCGCATTTTTGAGCAGCGATGCCAGAATAGAGGATTACCGGTGATCGGGAGACGGTAATCGGCGTATGATATAAAAGGCGCGTTGCAAAATAGGTCTTCAAAAAAGGCAGACTGAGTAGTGAACAGCTTCAGTAAAACCGGGCAATAGACAAAAGGACCCCTAATGTAGGAAAATAGAACTACATTAGGGGTCCTTGCTATGTCCGGGAAAAAGGGGATAAAAGACTATCCGGTAGGGATACGGAAAGAAGTTGTATCGTGAATTCGTGGAGGAGAAAGCCGGCGTGCTCTGTGCCGGTCTTGTAGGCGACAATGCTGTTGTCGTAAAGGTCCCGGATCATGGACAGGTACAGTACGCCCTGCTTGGTGTGGATGTAGGAAATGTCCGTCACCCATTTGCTGTTGGGTCTGTCCGCGTGAAAGTCCTGGTTCAGGAGGCTTCTTCAAATTATGTGTAAACCTCCTGAGTGGTGTAGAATAGAAGCATC
>HHCFR05603__coassemble_463_pt1 | contig 42717 bp, 36 predicted proteins | sample HHCFR05603__metabat2_low_PE_030 | metagenome-assembled genome bin HHCFR05603 | reverse complement strand
CCGGCGCCGCTCAGATGGACGGTGCTATCCTGGTCATCGCCGCCTCCGACGGCCCCATGGCTCAGACCCGTGAGCACATCCTGCTGGCCCGTCAGGTGGGCGTGCCCGCCATCGTGGTCTTCCTGAACAAGTGCGATCAGGTTGACGACGAGGAGCTGCTGGAGCTGGTGGAGATGGAGGTCCGCGAGCTGCTGAGCACCTACGAGTTCCCCGGCGACGAGGTGCCCATCATCAAGGGTTCCGCTCTGAACGCCCTGGTCAGCGAGTCCACCGATCCCAACGCTCCCGAGTATGCCTGCATCAAGGAGCTGATGGACGCTGTTGACGACTATATCCCCACTCCCGACCGTAAGGCCGACATGCCCTTCCTGATGCCCGTCGAGGACGTGTTCACCATCTCCGGCCGCGGCACCGTGGCTACCGGCCGTGTGGAGCGCGGCACCCTGAAGCTCTCCGAGGAAGTCGAGATCGTTGGCCTCACCGACGAGAAGCGCAAGACCGTCGTCACCGGTATCGAGATGTTCCACAAGCTGCTGGACTACGCTGAGGCCGGCGACAACATCGGCGCTCTGCTCCGCGGCGTTGCCAAGACCGAGATCGAGCGCGGCCAGGTTCTGGCCAAGCCCGGCTCCATCCACCCCCACACCAAGTTCGTGGGCCAGGTGTACGTCCTGAGCAAGGACGAGGGCGGCCGTCACACCCCCTTCTTCAACAACTATCGTCCTCAGTTCTACTTCCGTACCACCGACGTGACCGGCGTCATCACTCTGCCCGAGGGCACCGAGATGTGCATGCCCGGCGACAACGTGGATATGAACGTTGAGCTGATCACCCCCATCGCCATCGAGAAGGGCCTGCGCTTCGCTATCCGCGAGGGCGGCCGTACCGTTGGCTCCGGTGTCGTCATCGACATCAAGGAGTAATCCTGACCGGATGATCTCTCAGGCCCCCGCCTAACGGCGGGGGCCTTTTTTTGCCTATCGCCAGTGCTGACTCCGAATGTGACAGCAATGTAAGCTTCCGGCCTGTTTTGTAAGGTAAATCGATGGCACAGCCTCGCCAGGCGAGGTATACTCGTACCTGTCAATATAACACAAGGAGGCTGTGCATCTATGAAAAGCAAGCAAGGAAGGGGCCTTTCTCTGGCCCTCGGAGCCGCGGTGCTGGTGGTGTCGGTGCTGTTCGTCTCCCTGGGCATCCTGTACCGGACCACCACCGACAGCGCCGAGAGCTGGTATATCCAGATCGACAATGACCTGGTCACGGAGATCACGCCCCACGGCGGGATGAACTACCGCTACCCTGTCACCGCCTATGATGAGGGCGGCGGGAGCCGAACGGTGGACTTCGACACCTCCCGGGTACTCCGGGACGGCGCCTATCTCCGGCTGGAGATTGCCGCTTTCCGCGGTGTGATCTCCTGGGAGGAGGTGGCCTGGGAGGATCTGCCCGCCGCCGTCCAGAGCAACCTGAACGCCCCGGAGTAAACGCCAAAGCGCCCCAACGGGTTTTACCCGTCGGGGCGCTGAATTTTGAATGGATTCAAAAAGCGGAGCAAGATCCGTATCAGATGGCAAAATTGCCGTTGATAAAGATGGGGACCTCCCGGCCGTCGTGGGTGCGGCCGGTGATGGACAGGTCCGCCGTTCCCACCATAAAGTCCACGTGGGTGATGGAGTCGTTGATGCCCTTCGCCGCCAGCTCCTCCTTGGTCATGTCGTCCCCGCCCTTCACGCAGCCGGGATAGGCGGCGCCGAAGGCCAGGTGGCAGGAGGCGTTCTCGTCGAAGAGGGTGTTGTAGAACAGGATCTTCTGGTTGCTGATGGGGCTGTCGTAGGGCACCAGGGCCACCTCGCCGAAGTGGGACGCCCCCTCGTCCAGAGAGATGGCGGCCTGGAGGGTGTCCTCCCCCGTCTGGGCGTGGACCTCCACGATCTTGCCCTCCCGGACCACCATGTGGAACCCATCCACGATGTTGCCGTCGTGGACCAGGGGCATGGCGGCGTAGACCACGCCGTCGACGCCGTCCCGGAGGGGGGCAGTGAAGATCTCCTCGGTGGGCATATTGGCGATGAAGTAGTGCCCGGCCTTGCACCTGTCGCCGCCGCCGGCCCACAGGTGGTCCTCCGGCAGGCGGATGGTCAGGTCCGTGCCCAGGCTGTTGGTGTAGTGGAGGCTCTCCAGCCGCAGCTCATTGAGCTTGTCCGTCCGGACCTGGAGGGTGTCCAGGTGCTCCTTCCAGCGCGCCACGGCGCTGCCGTCGCCGTGGACTCTCACGGCGGCGAAGATGGCCTCCCAGAGCCTCTCCATGGCCTCCTCCTCGCCGCAGTCGGGGAATACCTTCCCGGCCCAGCTGGGGATGGGGATGGAGCCGATGCACCAGGGGAAGCCGTTGGACATCTGCAGGCGGTAGAAGTCCTTCATGGCCTCGCTGCCGCTGCGCTGGCTGCGGACCAGCCGGTCCGGGTCCACGCCCTTCAGGTTCTCCGGGTCCGTGGCGGAGATGGACAGATAGGCCGCCCCCTCCCGGGCGTAGCCGTTGAGCATATCCGCCTGCCACTGGGGTGTGGTGTCGAACACGTCCTCGGCGGCGTTCAGGTACTTCTCCCGGGTCAGGACGTCGTCCCGCCAGTTCATGACGACCTCCCGGCAGCCGGCGGCGTAGGCCGCCTTGGCGCACAGCCGGGCGAACCAGGCGCAGTCCACCGGGCAGGCGATCATGAGATTCTGCCCCTTTTGGATGTTCACGCCCACCTCAACCAGCAGGCGGGCATATTCCTGAAATTTCTGTTCCATATTTTCCATTGGAATCCTCCTTTTCCGTCTCAGTATGTCCCGTGCCGGCGGATTTCTTACAGCTGAAGCTGTTGGAAGCCGCCATCGTCCTTCTCCTCCGGGGAGGACTGGCTCTGCACAGGCTTTTCCTGTTTTTTCTCCGTCTTATCGTAGCCGAAGTCCTTGGCCACAGAGGCGGTGTCCCGGTGGAGCATGGTCTCCATGACCTTGATGTCGCTGACCACGTCCATGGCGTCGGCGGTGTAGAGCTGGTCCAGCTGGTGCTCGAAGCCCTCCACGATGCCGTCCATGGTCTGCTCGATGCGCTCCTTGGCCTCCCGCAGGTGCTCCCCGTCCACGCCGGTCTCCTCGAACTCCGCATAGGCCTCCAGAAGCTTCTGAGTGGTGGGCAGGTAGTAGTCGAAGAAGGTGCGGATCCGCTCCCGCTTCTCCGGGTGCTCCTCCACCTCCTTGAAGATCATGGCGCTGACCTGCTCCAGGCGGTCGATCTTCCGGCTGAGAGCCTCGTCGGCAATGCGGTCGTTGACCCGGCGGAAGTCCCGGAGGATACCGGAGTAGCCCTCCTCCGCCTCCTTGGGGGGCGGCGGGGCAGCCTCCTCGGGTTCCTCCTCCTCCACCGTGGCGCCGAAGCGGAGGAAGTAGCCCCGCTCCCGGTCGATGTAGGCGTCCTCCCCCAGGTACCCCTTGTCGATGAGCTTCTGCAGCTCCCGGGCGGCCTTGGCGGGGCTGCGGTTCACCCGCTTGGCGATCTCGTCCAGGGGCATGGCCTCCGCCTCGCCGATGGCGTTGGTGTAGCGGTTGGTCCGCCGGGCCATGCGGGCCAGGTACTGGCCCCGGCCCCACATGATGCCGCCGGCGGCGGCGAAGCCCAGACCCATGAACAGGTCCTCCAGGTAGTAAGTCCAGCCCTGCAGGATCTCCGCCGCGGCGTCCACGCCAACTACAGCGCCCAGGGCCAGCAGACACAGGCCGATGACCCGCAGAAGCTTGCCGGGGAGCTTCTCCGGCTCCTTCTTTTTCTTCTTCTTTTTCTTCGCGGCCTTCTTGGGCGCCGCCGCTTTCCGCTCGTCGGCGGCGAACTCCTTGGCCAGGTCCTCCGCCGCCCGCTCCACGTCGGCCACAGCCCGGTTCATGTCGGACTGGGCGGCGGCCATGGCACGGTCCAGGCTCTCCTGGGCGGCGCTCTTTCGGCGGCTGGCGGTTGCCCGGTTCCCGGCCTCTCTGGCCTTGGCCAGAGCCCGGTCCACCGCGTCCTCCACCGCCGCCTCCATCCGCTCCTCGGCGGAGGGCTTGCGCTGGGAGGAGGGCGTGGTCCGCCGCTTCCCCTCGCCGAAGATGTTGACAAACAGCAGGATCAGGGCGACAGGCCAGATCCCCAGAGCGAAGAGGACGATGATGATGGGCCAGCTGTACCAGCCCGAATTATTTGGTTTTTTCTGGGGCGCGCTCATTCCTTCCCCTCTTTTCTCTTCAGCTTGGTTTTGTTCCCCTTGTGGTCCACCACATAGGTGTTGTCCAGGTGGCGGCGGAGGCTGCCCAGCACCGCGTCGGCGTACTCCCGGCGGAGGGCCTCCCGCTCGGCACGCTCCTCCTCCGTCAGCCCCTCCGCCTTGTGCTTCCGGGCCAGCTCGTTGATCCGGTCTATCTTATGCTGCTCCATATCCTGCGCTCCTTTGCTCCGCCTGGCGGCGGTCTATCCGTAGCGGTCCATCACCAGGATGATCCGCCCTTTTTTTGATGTGCGGCCGCACTCCCGGACCACGGCTCTGCCGAAGCCCCGGGCGGTGACCACGGCCCCCTCCCCCACCGGCTTGTCCGGCTTGAGACAGGGGTTGTGGTCCAGGGACACCCGCCCCGCGGCGATGAGCTCCCCGGTCCGCCCCCGGCTCATGGAGAAGGCGGCGGAAACCACCGCGTCCAGCCGCATGGAGGAGACGGTGTCCTGGACCCGGGTGACCTTCACCTCCGGGACCAGCAGCTCCTCCCTGCCGATCTCCGTCACCGCCAGGCGGGTGCGCCCGGCGCTGTCCCACTCCCGCAGGAAGAAGTCCCCCAGGGAGGGAGAGGCCACCACGTCGGCGCTGTGGGGGCTCACCAGGATGTCCCCTACCCGCTCCCGGGTGATCCCCAGGCCCATGAGGCTGCCCAGGATGTCCCGGTGGGTGAGGACGGCGTCCTTGTCCCGAAAGGCGGCCCGGAAGAAGGCCAGCTCCCCGGCGGCGTCCTCCGCCCAGTCGGGGAGGAAGGCCAGGAGCTTCCGCTCCGCCCCCTCATAGCCCCCGTCAAAGACATAGCCGGAGCGGACGCCCAGGGTGTTCAGCAGGGCCTGGGCCATGGCCTGCTCCCGGGGGCTCAAAAACACGGTGGCGGCGGGGATGCCCCGGCGCTCCGCTTTCTCGTACTGATCCAGGACCCGGGCCAGCAGCAGCCGGTCCGCCGGGTCCGACGCCACACGGGCGATGACAGCGGCCTTATCCATGGAGGTTCTGGGTGTTGTAGAGCTGGGCGTAGTCCCCGCCCTTGGCCAGCAGCTCCTGGTGGGCGCCCTCCTCGGTGATGACCCCGTCCCGGATGACCAGGATGCGGCTGGCGCTGCGGACGGTGCTCAGCCGGTGGGCGATGATGAGGGTGGTGCGGCCCTTGGCCAGCTCGTCGAAAGCCCGCTGGATCTTGGCCTCGGTGACGCTGTCCAGGGCGGAGGTGGCCTCGTCCAGGATCAGAATGGGCGGGTTCTTCAGGAAGATCCGGGCGATGGAGATCCGCTGCTTCTGTCCGCCGGAGAGGAGGGCCCCCCGCTCGCCCACGTAGGTGTCGAAGCCCTGGGGCATGGCCATGATGTCGTCGTAGATCTCCGCCCGCCGGGCCGCCTCGATGACCTCGTCGGTGGTGGCCCCGGGCCGGCCGTAGCGGATGTTCTCCATGATGCTGGCGGCGAAGAGGAACACGTCCTGCTGCACCACGCCGATGTTCCGCCGCAGGCTCTTCTGTGTCACGTCCCGGACGTCGTGGCCGTCGATGGTGATGCTGCCCTCCCCCACGTCGTAGAACCGGGGGATCAGGTTGCACAAGGTGGACTTGCCGCCGCCGGAGGGACCCACGATGGCGATGGTCTCCCCGGGCTTGACGTGGAGGGACACGTGGTGGAGGACCTCGGTGTCGTCCCGCTCGTAGGCGAAGCTCACGTCGCTCACGTCGATCTGCCCCCGCACGTTCGTCAGCTCCAGGGCGTCGGGCTTGTCCTTCAGGTCCGGCTCGATGCGCATGAGCTCCACGAACCGCCGCAGGCCGGCAAAGCCGTTGACCAGCATCTCCGAGAGGTTGGAGAGCTTGCGGATGGGGTTGATGAAGGTGGAGGTGTAGAGGCTGAAGGTGATCAGGTCCACGTAGGTCATCTGCCCGTCCATGATGAGCAGGCCGCCCACGGCGATGACCGTCACGGGCATGATGCACAGGAAGAACTCCATGGAGGAGTTGAAGCGGGCCATGGCCCGGTAGTAGTCCCGCTTAGAGGTCTTGAACCGCTCGTTGGCCCCCTGGAACTTCTCGCTCTCCGCTCCCTCGTTGGAGAAGGCCTTGGCGGTACGCATGCCGGAGATCGTGGACTCGATGTCCGCGTTGATGCCGGCGGTGGTCTGCTTCACCCGCTTGGAGGTCTCCGCCATGCTCCGGCGGTTGAGGAACACCACCACCATGAACAGGGGGATCAGGATCAGCAGCACCAGGGCCAGGCGCCACTGGATGGTGAACATGATGGCGATGGCGCCCACCACCGTCACCCCGGAGATGAACACGTCCTCCGGGCCGTGGTGGGCCAGCTCCGTGATGTCGAAGAGCTCCGCCGTCATCCGGCTCATCAGGTGGCCGGTGCGGTTTTTGTCGTAAAAGCCGAAGGACAGGGTCTGGAGGTGGCTGAACAGGTCCCGGCGGATATCCGCCTCCACCAGCACGCCGAAGGTGTGGCCCCAGTAGGTGACGATGTACTGCATGACCGAGCGGATCAGATAGGCCGCCAGGAGAATCAGGATCACCGCCACAAAGGCCTGGAAGCGCCCCTCGGGGATCAGCTCATACATGCACATTCTGGACAGATAGGGGAAGCCCAGGTCCACCAGAGAGATCACCAGGGCGCAGACCATGTCCAGAAGAAACAGCCCCATGTGGGGCCGGAAATAGCTGAGAAAAATGCCCATAAGGCTCTGCTTATGGAAGTTCCGCTTGGTCATTTGCTGTCTCCTTGCTCACTAAAATTCACAGTGAAATATTGTAGCATATCCCGCGGCCCGTTGCAACACCGGCGGAGGCCGCCGGGCTGGATTTCCGATCCGGACCGGAGGAAAATGGATCGCCGCCGCGCCAGGGCGTCAGTCCGGGGAGAGTCCCTTCAGGGACCGGATGCAGCCGGAGCAGACATTTTTCCCCCGAAACACGGATACATCCTTGGCGGAGTCGCAGAAGATGCAGGTGGGAGCGTACTTCTTCAGGACCACAGCGTTGCCGTCCACAAAGATCTCCATCTGGTCCTTCACGCTGATGTCCAGCGTTCGGCGCAGCTCCGCGGGCAGGACGATCCGCCCCAGTTCATCCACTCGCCTGACAATACCGGTAGATTTCATCACACGAACCCCCTAAAATCAACTGGGCATATGCTGACAAGCTGATAAAGTTTATATTTTATCATATCACGAATCCAGGTGGCGCTTCAACAAAAACGGGGAAATTCGCGCTGTTTTTCTGGTATGCGGTCCGCTGTTTGCCGCTATATATGTAGGGACGGCCTTTATCAAATCAGCGGAGGAGCGTGAAGCGTATGGCGATGGCCTGGGTGTGGACGGGGATGGTGGCGGTTTCGGTGGTCTACGGCTGGTTCAACGGCACCATCGCAGCGGTGGGAGACGCCGCCCTGGAGGGAGCCGGCGCGGCGGTGGAACTGTGCCTGACCATGGCGGGGGTCCTGTGCCTTTGGAGCGGTATTATGGCGGTGATGGACGCCTGCGGCCTCACCGACGGTCTCAGCCGCCTGTTCCGGCCTGTTCTCAGCCGCCTGCTGCCAAAGGCCTGTCGGGACCCGGAGACTCTGGCGGCCCTCTCGGGGAACGTCAGCTGCAACCTGCTGGGCCTGGGCAACGCCGCCACGCCCCTGGGCATTCAGGCCGCCCGGCGGATGGCGTCCGGCTGCGGAGGCCGGGCCAGCGACGAGCTGTGTATGCTGGTGGTGCTCAACACCGCCTCCATCCAGCTCCTGCCCACCACCGTGGCGGGGGTTCGCTCGGCCCTGGGGGCGGAGAGCGCCTTCGACATCCTGCCGGCGGTGTGGCTGGCCTCCGCCCTGTCGGTGACGGCGGGGCTCCTGGCGGCGAAAATTTTCTCCCGCCTCTGGCGGAAGTGAGGGGGCGGGAAAATGGACTACTCCGCCTATGTGGTTCCCCTGCTGCTGGCCTTCGTGGCCCTCTTTGCCCTGCCCAAGCGTGTCAACGTCTACGAAGCCCTGACCCGGGGGGCCTCCCAGGGCCTCAGCATCCTGGGCTCCATCCTCCCCGCCCTGGTGGGGCTGATGACCGCGGTGTATATGCTCCGGGCCTCCGGGGCCATGGAGGCACTGGGCCAGCTCCTGGCCCCCGTGCTCATCCGCCTGGGCATTCCCCCGGAGACCGCCAGCCTTCTGCTCATCCGCCCTGTCAGCGGCAGCGGGGCCCTGGCCGTGGGCAGCGAGCTCATGTCCGCCTTTGGCCCCGATTCCTACATCGGCCGGGTGGCGGCGGTGATGCTGGGCAGCAGCGAGACTACCTTTTACGCCGTGGCCGTGTACTTCGGCGCCGCCGGCATCCACCGCACCCGCTACGCCATCCCCGCTGCCCTCATCGCGGACCTGGCTGGCTTTGCCGCCTCCGCCTTCGCCGTGCGGCTGTTCTTCGGGGAATAACGTCAAGAGGCCGGAGCGTACGCTCCGGCCTCTTATTCTTTGTTCTCACACGCCCCAGAGGTTTTCCGGGTACAGGCCCCGGGCGGTCATGTCCGTCAGGGCCGCTACCACCCCGGGCTTATCCTCCCGGTAGGTGACGCCGTACCACTTGTCCTCGCTGGGAAGGACCCGGACCTGGGCTTTTCCCTCCCCGATGAGCCGGCTGACCAGCAGCGGCAGGTAGAACTCCCCCTTCTCCGGGTTCTCCGCCAAAATCCGGTCCAGAAACTCCGGGAACCGGGCCTCGCCCTCGTCCACGAAGCTCCGCTGGAACCCCCAGAAGTTCATGGACACCGGGGTGCTCCCCGGCAGAGGGACCCAGGTCTCGCCGCCGTCCAGGGTGGAGCGGGCGTCGGAGCCGTCCTTCTCAATGCGGGTGTGCTCCACCACCTCCCGGAGCAGTCCGTCCTCCCCCACCCGGCACACGCCCCGGGCCACGCTGCCGTTGTCGGTGACGGTATTGCCCAGCAGGTAGCTGACCATGGCGTACCGCTGGGGGACGGCGGCCTCATCCTGAGTGGAGAGGAAGTCGTAGATGAGCCGGAAGGCCTCCGGCCCGTAGTAGTCGTCGGAGTTGATGACGGCGAAGGGGCCGCGGATCAGATCCCGGGCCGCCAGCACCGCGTGGGTGGTGCCCCAGGGCTTCTTCCGCCCGGCGGGCACGGCGTACCCCGCCGGCAGATCGTCCAGCTCCTGGAAGGCGTACTCCACCTGGATGCCCCGGGCGATCCGGTCCCCCACCAGGCGGCGGAAGTCCTCCTCCAGTGCCCGCTTGATGACGAAAATCACCTTCTCAAAGCCCGCCCGGCGGGCGTCGTAGATCGAGTAGTCGATGATGCTCTGGCCGTGTCCGGCCACGCTGTCCATCTGCTTGAGTCCCCCGTAGCGGCTGCCCATCCCCGCGGCCAGCACCACCAATACCGGTTTGTTCATTGTCTCGCTCCTCCATCTTTTGTTCCGGCCGTTCCCGGCCGGTCTCCTCGGGGACAGCATACCACAACCGGCGGGGAATGTAAACGGGCAAACGGAGCTACAGCTCCCGCATCAGGTGGAAGGACTGCATGAGCTGCACCGTGCCGTAGCCCCACTGCTCGTTGGGGTAGCTGAGGGCCGGGGTCCGCAGGGCTCCCCGGATCAGATAGGCCCGGATCTGGTAGGTGCTCATGGAGGGGTCGTTGCCCTCCACCACCCCCCACTGGAGCATCAGGGCGCAGACCCCCGCGAGCACCGCCGCCGCCGCGCTGGTGCCGGTAAGGGTGCCGTAGCCGTAGGGCCAGTATCCCCCTACCGCCACCCCCGGCGCCGTCAGGTCCGGCAGCTGGACCCCGGAGCGGGCCGGGCCCCAGGAGGAGGCGGGCCAGATGCTGCCGTTGGCGCTGTTGTAGGCCCCGCAGCAGATGACCCCCACGGCGGTGGAGGGGACGGTGACGGTGTAGCTGGGGGAGGCGGTGAGGAACTCCACCGTGGGGGAGACGAACCCCGCCATGGGCAGCCAGGCGTGGTAGCTCCCGTCCAGAATGATGTCCCCGTGGAGGGTGACAGTCCAGATCCCCGGAGTGGCCCCCAGGATGCGGACCACCGTGAGCTGGCTGCCGCTGCCCTCCACCGGGAAGAGGTACTCGATCTGGATCCTGGTGTTTTCCAGGATCAGCTTCACCTCCGTGGTCACCCCGGGCCGGGCGGGCACCCTCCCCACCAGCTCCCCGGTGGGGGAGCGGACGGAGAGGGAGAGCCGGTCCGCCACAGTGTTCCATACGGACAGCCAGACATCCCCGGCCTGCTCCCCCACCCGGATGTCCAGGTCCCGGGTCTCCCCCGCCTCGGCGATGCGGCCCATGGCATGGTGGTGCTCCTGGGCCTCGTTCCCCGCCGCCGCGCACAGGCACACCCCCCGCTGGATGGAGGCGCCGCCCAGGTACTCCTCAAAGACGCTGAAGCCGTCGTGGCCGCCGAAGTTGGTCCCCAGCCCCAGGCAGATCACCACCGGCCGCCCCAGCTCCTGGGCCTTCCGCAGGATGTACTCCACCCCCACCATCACGTCGCTGGAGGAGTAGGCCTCCGACTGCTCCGGCGGGACGCAGTACTTCTCCCGGTAGAAGGGCTTGGCATTGCGCAGCTTCACGGCGATGATCTCCCCGTCGGGGGCCGCGCCGATGAAGTCGCCGATGCTCCGCCCGGCGGCCACCGAGGCCAGGAAGGTGCCGTGGCCCGCCTGGTCCCGCTGGGGCACCACCTGGTAGGGAGCCTCGGAGGCCAGGGCGGCGGCGATGTCCGCGCCGGTGTACTCCCTGCCGTAGACAAATCCCTGGGGCGGCTCCCCCTCCTCCGCCGTCTGGTCGAAGAGATAGCGGATCTTGCTGGAGCCGTCCTCATAGCGGAACACCGGCTGGGTGTAGTCGATGCCGGTGTCCACGAAGCCCAGAAGCACCCCCCGCCCCTTCAGGTTCAGGTAGGGCTGGTTCTGGACCTGGATGACCCCCGCCGCCTCCAGGGCAGGCCGGTCCAGAAGGCCCAGGACCACGGCGGCGGAGCTGATGAAGCCGGGACCCATGGCGTCCATCAGCTTGGGGAAGTTCTCCCGCTTCACGTAGCAGAGCACATACCTGCCGGAGAGGACCTGGGCCACCACCACCTCCCCGCTGGTCCTGACGTAGTCGAAGAAGGCGTCGCTGGCCCGGGTGACGAAGTCCACCGCGTCCGGGGACTGGATGAAGGCCCGCAGCTCGGGGGAGACCGCCATCACACCGCCCTCCTCTCCCGCTGGCTCACCAGCTCCCGCATGGTACCGCACAGATACAGCTTCCCATAGCCCCACAGGGGGTTGGGATAGTCCCAGAAGGGGCTGCGGGCCGCCCGCTTGATGAGAAAGGCACGCACCCGCTGGCCGTAGAGGTAGGGGTCGTTGCCCCGGACGATCCCCCACTCCATCATCAGCGCCGCGGAGCCGGTGACGAAGGGGGCGGCCATGCTGGTGCCGGTGAAGGCGTCGTAGCCGCCGCCGGCCTTGGCGGTGTAGATCCCCTCCGCCGGGGCGGTGATGTCCAGCAGGACCCGGCACCGGGAGTCTCCCCGGCCGGAGAAGGTGCTCACCGTCTCCGTGGCGGGGCGGTAGCCCCCCACGGAGATCACCCGCTGGGCGGTGGCCGGCAGGGTGATGGTCAGGTCCGCCTCCGGCCGAAGGAAGGCGGTGTTTTTCCCCACCTCCTCCACCGTGGGCAGCCAGATGTCGAACCAGCCGTTCACCACCTGGGTGCCGGTGCACCGCAGCCGCCACAGGCCGTCCAGCCCCCCCGGCGGCGCCTCCAGCTGGAAGTAGAGCTCCTGGGCGGCGGTGTAGGGGTTGGGGCCGCTCCACACCGCGGTGACCAGGACGTCTCCGAAGGTGAAGGGCCAGACCCGCCGGTTGGGGGTGATGATCCCCGTGGACTGGCCGCCGGGGGTGATGAGCTCGAACTGGGCGGTGTCCACAAACCCCTTCCACAGGGAGAGGTAAATCCTCTCCCGCCGGGTGGAAACCACAAACTCCGCCTCCACCGTTTCCCCCTCCACCAGCTGGTCCCGGAAGTGGTGGCCCGCGTCCCCCTCGTTGCCGGCGGCGCAGACGATGACGGTCTTCCACACCTGGGCCATCTCGTCGATATAGGTCTCGAAGAGGGACTGGCCCTGGTGGGAGCCCTCGTTGGTGCCGTAGCTGATGTTGATGGCGCAGGGCAGGTTGGCCTCCCGGGCCCGGTCAATGATGTACTTCACCCCCCGCATCACGTCGGTGGTCCGGGCCCCGGGCCGCATCTTTACAATAATGAGAGAGGCCAGGGGCGCCGCGCCGCCGCTTCCCGCGGCGATGCCCGCCACGGCGGTGCCGTGGCCCTCCGTGTCCCGGCTGGGCACGTTCCCCCGGTCGATGTCCCCGGCGGAGAACTCCGCCCCCAGGTGGGACCAGGGCGGCGGCGTCCCCTGGCCGGATATGTCCCACAGCCACAGCACCCGGGTATTCCCCGTCTCCGTCAGAAACTCCGGGTGGGTCAGGTCGATGCCGGAGTCGATGATCCCCACTGCTGTCCCCTGGCCGGTGAGGCCGAAGCCGTCCTGGCGCTGGACGGGGGTGATGCAGGCGGCGTCCAGGTCCGAGCGCAGCACCGGAGAGAGCCGCTCCGCCGGCTCGTAGTACTCGATCTGGCTGTACCGGCCCAGGCGCTGGGCCTCCATAGGCTCCAACTCCAAAATCGCGTACCCCTCCCCCAGGATCTCCGTGGTGTAGCCCAGGGACAGGATATCCCCGCTGTATTTGACGATATACTCCATGGCTTCACTCCCTGCCTTGTTGTTCCGCCCACCCCCGACGGTACTGCCGGGCCCGTGGGCGCATACACTAGTATACGGAAAGGAGGGATGCCGTTATGAATCCGGCATACATAGGCAGGGGGACCCTGCAGGTGGTGGTCACCGTGGGCGACGATCCGTCGCCCATCCAGGGGGCCCGGGTCCGCGTCACCGACCCCGCCGACGGCGCCGTCCTGGCGGAGCTGACCACCGACAGCTCCGGCCAGACGGAGACCATCGAGCTGCCCACGCCGCCCATCGAGGATTCCATCGCCGAGAGCGATGTGCGCCCCTACGCCACCTACAATGTCACCGCCACCGCCGAGGGCTTCGAGACGCTGCACATCAGCGGCGTGCAGCTCCTGCCCGACAGTCTCTCGGTCCAGCGCTCGTCCATGGGGCCCGCCAAGGCGGGCTTCAACGTCCGCAACGTCATGCTGGAACCCCACACTCTCTGGGGGGACTTTCCTCCCAAGATCCCGGAGGACGAGGTCAAGCCCCTGCCGGACGCCGGAGGGCTGGTGGTGCTGCCAAAGCCGGTGGTCCCGGAGTTCATCGTGGTCCACATGGGGGTCCCCAGCGACAGCAGCGCCCCCAACCACTGGATCTTCTTCCGGGACTACATCAAGAACGTGGCCTGCAGCGAGATCTACTCCACCTGGCAGACCGAGGCCATCAAAGCCAACGTCCTGGCGATTTTGTCCTTCACCCTCAACCGGGTGTTCACCGAGTGGTACCGGGGGAAGGGCTACGACTTCACCATCACCAACTCCACCGCCTACGACCAGTCCTTCGTCATGGGCCGGACCATCTTCGAGAGCATCTCCCAGGTGGTGGACGACATCTTCACCACCTATATCACCCGGGAGGGCATCTCCCAGCCCCTGTTCGCCCAGTACTGCGACGGGCGGCGGGTCCAGTGCAACGGCCTGAGCCAGTGGGGGTCCCAGGCCCTGGCGGAGCAGGGGCTGGACGCCATCTCCATCCTGCGGCGGTACTACGGCAGCGACATCTACCTGACCACAGCGGAGAAGGTGGAGGGCGTGCCCATGTCCTTCAACGGCCAGGTGCTGTCCCTGGGCTCCCAGGGGGAGGACGTGCGGACCATCCAGAGCCAGCTCAACGCCATCTCCAACAACTTCCCCGCCATCGGCAAGCTCCGGGTGGACGGCGTCTACGGCCCCGCCACGCAGCAGTCCGTCCTCACCTTCCAGCAGGTCTTCCACATGCCACAGACCGGGGAGGTGGATTTCGCCACCTGGTACTCCATCTCCAATATCTATGTGGCCGTCACCGGCATGGCGTAAGGAGGGCGGCGGATGATACAGTACCGCTTCGACCGCCCGGCGGCGGTGGCCCGCATGTCGGGGGGCGGCGTTACCGGCGCCGTCTCCTTTTTCTGCCGCCGGGGGGAGGTCTATGTGGCCGCCGACATCAGGGGCCTGCCCCGAGAGACGGACCCCTGCAAGTGCCGGGTCTTCGGCTTCCACATCCACGAGGGCCGGGACTGCGGAGGGGAGGGCTTCGCCGACACCGGCGGGCACCTGGAGTTGGCGGGCTGCCCCCACCCCTGCCACACCGGGGACCTGCCGCCGCTGCTCGCCTGGGACGGCCGGGCGTTCCTCATCGTCAGGACCGGGCGGTTCCGCCTGGCGGACGTCATCGGCCGCACGGTGGTCATCCACGCCATGCCCGACGACTTCGCCACCCAGCCCTCGGGCCACTCCGGGGAGAAGATCGCCTGCGGCGTGATCCGCCGGGTATCGTGAATCATAAATGAAGGCGGCCGGCAAATGCCGGCCGCCGAGACGTTACCGCTTTTATTTCAGGAACATACGGACCAGCTTCTCCTTGAAGGGTTGGTAGGGCTGGTAGCGCATGGGAAGGTCCAGCCAAGTCTTCTTGTCCACGATGCTCTTGTGGTGGGAGAAGGTGTCGAAGCCCACCTTCCCGTGGTAGGCCCCCATGCCGCTGGCCCCCACGCCGCCGAAACCCATGGCGCTGGTGGCCAAGTGGATGATGGTGTCGTTGACGCAGCCGCCGCCGAACTGGCACCGGCTGGTGACATACCGGACGTGCTGTTTGTCGCTGGTGAAGAGATAGAGTGCCAGGGGGTGGGGCCGGCTGTTGACCTGGGCGGCCGCCTCCTCCAGGGTCTGGAAGGTCAGCACCGGCAGGATGGGCCCGAAGATCTCCTCCCCCATCACCGGGTCCTCCCAGGTGACATTGTCCATCACCGTGGGCTCGATCCGGCACCGGCCCTCCTCCAGGCCGCCGCCGAAGACTACCTTCTCCCGGTCGATCAGGCCGGCGAGGCGGCGGAAGTGCTTCTGGTTGATGATCTTTCCGTAGTTCTCGTTGTCCAGGGGCCGCTCCCCGAGCTGGGCGCGGATCTCCTTCCCGATGGCCTGGACCAGCCGGTCCTTGACGGACGCCTCGCAGTAGAGGTAGTCCGGCGCCACGCAGGTCTGGCCGCAGTTGAGGAACTTCCCGAAGACGATCCGCTTGGCCGCCAGGGGGATGTTGGCGGTGCGGTCCACGATGCAGGGGCTCTTTCCCCCCAGCTCCAGGGTCACAGGCGTCAGGTGCTCGGCGGCCTGCCGGAGCACCTCCCTGCCCACCGCCTGGCTGCCGGTGAAGAAGATGTAGTCGAACGCCTCCCGGAGCAGGCACTGGTTCTCCTCCCGCCCGCCGGAGATCACCGCCACATAGGAGGGATCGAAGCAGGAGGAGATGATCTTCTCGATGACGGCGCTGGTGTGGGGGGAGTAGGCGCTGGGCTTGAGCACCACGGTGTTCCCCGCCGCCAGGGCGTCGGCCAGGGGGTCCATGGTCAGCATGAAGGGGTAGTTCCAGGGGCTCATGATCAGGACCACCCCGTAGGGGGATGGCTTCACAAAGCTCCTGGCGTGGAACTGGGCCAGGGGGGTGGGGACCCGCCGCTCCGCGGCGAAGCGCCGGGTGTGGCGGATCATGTAGGAGATCTCGCTGCAGGTCAGCCCCACCTCGCACATGTAGCTCTCAAAGCCGCTCTTGCCCAGGTCCGCTTTCAGCGCGGCGTTGATCTCCGCCTCACTGTCCAGAATGGCTGTCCGCAGGCGCTGAAGCGCCTGAACGCGCTTTTCCACGGGCAGCGTGGCGCCGCTGGAAAAGTAGGCCCGCTGCGTATCCAAAATATGTCGGATCTGTTCCTGGTTCATTTCGCTCCTCCATGACCTCGTAGTAGAATCGTTCCAGCTCCCCGGCGTCCAGCAGCACCGGCACCGGGTAGAGGGGGTTGGCCTCCTTGTCGGCGTACCGGGCCAGCCGGGGGACGTCCTCCCGGCGGATCTCCGGGATGGTGGCGGGGATGTCCAGCCGCCGCTCCATGCCCCGGACGGCCTGGATGAATCTCTCCGCCCCCGCCCGGGGGCTGTCGCCGGCACTGGCCACGCCCGCGACAACCGCCAAACGGTGGAGGGGCTGATAGGCCGCCTCGCCGTAAAACTCCAGGACGTTGGGCAGCAGCACCGCGTTGGCCAGGCCGTGGGGGACGTTGTACTGCCCGCCCAGGGAGTGGGCCACCGCGTGGACGTAGCCCACATAGGACTTGGTAAAGGCGCTGCCCGCCAGGAAGGCCGCCCGCAGCATGTTGGCCCGGGCCTCCATGTTGCCGCCGTCGGCGCAGGCGGTCTCCAGGTTGGCGAAGATCAGCCTCACCGCCTCCTCCGCGTCCCGGCGGGTGTCCCGGGTGGTGGACCGGCCGATATACGCCTCCACCGCGTGGGTCAGGGCGTCCAGGCCCGTGGTGGCGGTGATGTGCCGGGGCAGCTGCCGGGTGACCTCCGGGTCCAGCACCGCGTAGTGGGGGATCAGGGGGAAGTCGTTGATGGGGTACTTGTGCCGGGTGCCACTGTCGGTGATGACGGCGGCCAGGGTGGTCTCGCTGCCGGTGCCGGCGGTGGTGGGGACGGCGATCAGGAGGGGCAGACGCCGGTGAACCTTCAAGATCCCTTTCATTTTCGCCAAGCTCTGGCGGGGCTTCGCCACCCGGGCCCCCACCGCCTTGGCGCAGTCGATGGAGGACCCGCCGCCGAAGCCGATGATGGCCTGACACCCGTTGGCCAGGTACAGCGCCCTGGCCTCCTCCACGTTGTCCGTGGTGGGGTTGGCCACCGTCCTGTCGTACACCGTGCACTGGATGCCCTCCCGGGCCAGGAGCTCCTCGGTGTGGGCGGTGATGCCGAGGCCGCGGATGCTAGCGTCCGTCACCAGCAGCACCCGGCGGACGCCCTTCTCCCGGAACAGGCCGGGCAGCAGGTCCGTCCCCGTCAGGATCTCGGGCCTGCGGTAGGGGAGAAGGGGGATGGCCAGGTGAAAAACAGTTTGAAAGGCTCTGCAGTAGACCTTCTTGATGGGATGCATACTCATATGGGTTCCTCCGTCGAGCAGATCTGCTCCAAATTTCGGGCAATGACGCCCAGGGCGCGGTAGAAGTCCTCCCGCTGGCCGTCGGTAAGCCCCCGGCCTCCCCGCTGGACAGCCTGCCGGATCTTACCGGTCATCCGCTCCGCGGCGGCCCGTCCGGCCTCCGTCAGACGGAGCTTGGCCCGGTAGCGGCGCTTGCCGCCCTCCTCCGGGAGCTCCACCAGCCCCAGCTCCTCCAGCCGGGCCACCGCCCGGGAGACGGCGGCCTTGTCCTCCAGGCTGCGCTCGGCGAGCTCCGCGGCGGTGAGGCCCTCCGGGTGCTGCCGCAGCTGGAACAGGCACATCACGTGGCTCCCCTTCAGTCCCAACGCCTCCATCTCCCGGTCCTTGATCCGCTGGATACACCGGTAGATCCGGTTGATGGTCAGGACAAAGGTCTCAAACCGATCCGTCACACCGCCGCCCCCTTTTTCAGGAAATCCTCCTGATCATAGCAGAAAGATGTTGATATGTCAACATCTATCGTGCCCACAACAGCGCAAAAAATACCGCCCGCCGCTGACCGTTTTTCGTCGGCGGCGGACGGCCCCGTTTTGGCCCGGGGTCTATGCGTCCCATAAGCCTTGGACAAATTCCCCGATTTGGCCGTTGACAAAATCAATCCGGTCTGTGTTGGCGTTGTGGCCGGCCCCGGGGACCCAGACCAGGGGATATCCGCTCCGGCGGGCCCACTCCCTGTTGTATCGTTTAGCGGAACCTGCCCTGTCCCTCTCGCCGCACAACAGCAAGACAGGGCAGGAAATGGCATACGCCTTCCCAGCCTCAACCGCCTGAGCGAAGATGCGGTAGCCATGATCCGCCAGAGCGCAGTATTCCCTCTTATTGTACTCGCCCATCATCTGGGCCATCAGTTTTTGGCCGTATTCCGTCACGGCGCACCCTGCGGCACCCCAGCGGAGCAGCCACCTCCAGGGAATCGACAAATACATCCCCTTGGTATGTTTTAAAAGCGCCAGCTCCAGCCCTGTGTAGTACCTGCGCTGGAGGGGGCAGGAGTCGATGGAGATAAAGCCGGAGACAGAGCCGGGATATGCCTCCATGTATACCTGGGCAATGTAGCCTCCCAGGGACTGGCCCACCAGGACCGGCCCAGCGATCCCCTCAGCGGTAAAGATCTGTCTCAGGTACTGCGCCAAATCCTCCATGGAGAACTTTAGGGCGAAGGGTCTGGACGTCCCGTGGCCCGGGGCGTCCCACACCAGGCAGTTATACCCCTTTCCCAGCTCCGCTACCTGCCCGTCAAACAGGCGGTGGTCGGCGGTCAGCCCCGGCAGGAATACCAGCCACGGGCGATTTTCACCGGCCCGGCAAATCCAATATCGGATGACGCCGTATGGGGTCTCGCAGCCCTTTTTCAACATATGCATGGGACCTCTCCTTTCCCGGGAAACTCCCCTCTCACGGTACCACCGCCCCGCCGCCATGTCAATCCCCGGCGCTCTGTTTGGGGATTTTTCCACAGAGAACGGGCCGTTTTCCAACAAAGTCTTAACAAGTTCCCTTCTTTACTTGGGAGATGGATTTGGATATACTATAAGGGAGAGAAAGCGTCTACTGGGAATGAGAAAGAGGAGGATGGCTATGCGTAAGACAAAGATCGTGTGTACCATTGGGCCCGCCTGCGACAACGAGGAGACCCTGGAGCGGATGTGCCTGGCGGGAATGAACGTGGCCCGGCTGAATTTTTCCCACGGCACCCACCCGGAGCAGCAGCGAAAAATGGACCTCGTCAAAAAGGTGCGGGAGAAGCTGAACCTGCCCATCGCCATCATGCTGGACACCAAGGGCCCGGAGTACCGTATCCGCACCTTTGAAAACGGAAGTATTACCCTCAGGGAGGGCGACGCCTTTACCTTCACCACCGAGCAGATCGTGGGCAACCAGGAGCGGGTGTCGGTGAGCTATCCAGGTCTGATCCACGATCTGGAGGTGGGAGACAAGATCCTGCTGAACAACGGCCTGCTGGTGTTCCAGGTGGAGGCTCTGGAGGGCACCGAGGCCCGGTGCCGGGTGCTGGTGGGAGGCGAGACCTCCAACAACAAGTCCATGAGCTTCCCCAACAAGGTCATGAGCCAGGTCTACCTCAGCGAGCAGGACAAGGCGGACCTGCTGCTGGGCCTGGAGAACGAGGTGGACTACATCGCCTGCTCCTTCGTCTCCCGAAAGCAGGACATCCTGGATGTGAAGGACTTCATCGCCCAGCACACCGACCGGTACATCGGCATCATCGCCAAGATCGAGAACCAGGCGGGCATCGACAACATCGAGGAGATCTGCCAGGTCTGCGACGGGGTGATGGTGGCCCGGGGCGACCTGGGGGTAGAAGTGCCCTTCGAGAAGCTGCCGGCCATCCAGAAAAAGCTCATCAACACCTGCCGCCGCCTGGGCAAGCGGTCCATCACCGCCACGGAGATGCTGGAATCCATGATCCACAACGCACGGCCCACCCGGGCGGAGATCAGCGACGTGGCCAACGCCGTCTACGACGGCACCAGCGCCGTAATGCTCTCCGGGGAGACCGCCGCGGGCAAGTACCCGGTGGAGGCGGTGGAGACCATGGCCAGGATCGTGGAGCAGACCGAGCAGGACGTGAACTACCAGAGGCGCTTCTGGCAGACGGAGTTCCCCATCCACAACACCGTGGACGCCATCTCCCACGCCACCTGCGCCATCGCCATTGACATCAACGCCAAGGCCATCGTGGCCTGCTCCCTGTCGGGGATGACGGTGCGGATGGTGTCCCGGTTCCGGCCCCCGGTGGACATTCTGGGGCTGACCACCAACGAGCGGACCTGGCGGATGCTGGCCCTGAGCTGGGGCGTGACGCCCCTGATGTGCGAGGAGGTGCCCTCCACCGACGTGCTGTTCTACACCGCCATGAAGGCGGCCAAGGAGCACATGAAGCTCTCCCCCGGAGACGAGATCGTCATCACCGGCGGCATCACCAACGGTCGGTCCGGCAACACCAACCTGTTGAAGGTGGAGACCATCTGACCATATTGTGAAAAGGAAGGAGGCCGGCGCGTGTGCGCCGGCCTCCCTGTTTTGCCTGGGAACGGGTATTTGCTTTTCGCTATTTACCCCATGACCTCGCCGCCGGGGGCGTCGTTGGCCTGGGACCAGATCTCCACCAGAGCCGGTAGTCCGTGGTGGGGTCCTCAGGATCGGTAGGATCTTCAGAGTCAGTGAAATCTTCGGGTTCGGTAGGCTCCTCAGCGCAAACTGCCTCGAAGGTAATCCAATCCGTATCCTGATCATACCATGCATTATGCTCCTCAAGCAAAGCCTTCAGCGCAGGGAAGGTAACTCGCCAGCATACATGGGAGAATCACTCAGCCGGACCTTCCAGCCGATAAACTCCTTGCCCTCGGGAGCCACTAGATCTGCAATAGCCACCGAAGCGGTAGGATTGGTGCTGATCACGTCGCCGCTGCCCAAGTATTCATCCTTCGTTCCATCCCAGGACACGAACCTCACGTTGATGGCATTCACGGCCGTCTCAACCTTGCCGTACAGCTCATACTTCTTCAGCATCAGGGGCAGCTTTGCTTTTTTGGCCTCGCTGCCGATGTCCTCTGCTTTCTCATACCAACCGTCGAAGGCATCGCCTTCCGCAACGGTCGGATTATAGAACGTATCGTCCTGCAGATTCTTCCCGCTGATGTGCGCGGATACTGGTAACAGTAACCCAGCTTTCATCATCTGTGTCATAGCCAGCCCTACCCTCTTGTCCGCACAAAAAGCAACTCAGGTCTGGGCCGGGGAGGCCCAGGACCTTCGGGGGTACGGGGACGGAGCCTCCAAAAAAAGTGGGGGCCAATGGCCCCCACTGAAATTCAAATTGCCGCTGCCTGTTCGTTGATGAGGATATTGTCCCTGGCCCGCTCCACGTGCTGCGTCGCCAGGGCCTCAGCCTGGGCAGCGTCCCCGGCCGCCAGGGCGTTGAAGATGGCCCGGTGCTCGGCCGTAGACTTCTGTGCCCGCTGGTTGTCGCTGACGGAGAGCTTCCGGTGGCGCATGAGGCGCTTGAGCAGCCCGGTGAGCTGCTTATCAAACACCCGGCTGCCGCAGGCGGCATAGATCGCCGTGTGGAAGCGGCTGTCGGACTCCAGGATCTTGTCCGGCAGGTCCCGGGAGACATAGAACTCCTGGAGGGTGACGATCTCGTCCAGCTCCACCAGCTCCTTCTGCCCGATCCGCTGGCAGCACATGGCCGTGGCAAGCCCCTCCAGCCGCAGCCGGATCTCCAGCATATCCAGCAGGTCCTGGTGGGTGACCCCCACCACCACAATGGTCTTGCCCCGGCTCTCCACCAGATCGTCCTGCTCCAGGCGGCGCAGGGCCTCCCGCACCGGGGTGCGGCTGACGTTCAGCTTCTCCGAGAGCTTCAGCTCCGTCAGCACATCCCCCCGCTGGTAGGCGCCGGTGAGGATGTCCTCCTCCACCCGCTCATAGACGATGTCCGCCAGGGAGGTTACCTTCCCTTCCGCCATGGTCAGCCCTCCTCAGCTCTGGAACCGGCCGGGGGCAAATTCCTGGACCTTGGCCTCCAGCTCGTGGCGGCCCAGGGTGCTCTGCCGCCCATTCTCGTACTCTTCGTCCACCCAGGCCTTCAGCTGGGCCACCAGGGGATCGTTCTTGGCGATGGCCGCGTCTCCGGTGAGGTCGTAGTTGTCGTTGATCCAGTAGGCGATGCCCGCCAGCCCGGAGGTCTTGCCGATCATCACCGAGGCGGGGCGGTTCAGCAGCCGCTTGGTGTCGAAGATGTTGTAGATCTCCTCATCCTTCAGCAGGCCGTCGGCGTGGATGCCCGCCCGGGTGACGTTGAAATTCCGGCCCACAAAGGGGGTGTTCTCGGGAATGTCGTAGCCGATCTGGTACTTGAAGTACCGGGCGATGTCGGTGATGGCGGTGGTGTCCATGCCGTCCAGGGTGCCCCGGAAGCCGGCGTACTGGAACACCATGGACTCCAGGGGGACGTTGCCCGTGCGCTCGCCGATGCCCAGCAGGGTGCAGTTGACGGCGCTGGCGCCGTACATCCAGGCGTGGCCGGCGTTGGCGGTGGCCAGGTGGAAGTCGTTGTGGCCGTGCCACTCCAGGCACCGGGCGGGCACGTCGGCGTAGTGGCGCAGGCCGTAGATGATGCCCGGCACGCACCGGGGCAGGGTGGACCCGCCGTAGGGCACGCCCAGGCCCAAGGTGTCGCAGGCCCGGATCTTCACGGGGATGCCGGCCTCACGGCTCAGATCCTGAAGGGCGTTGACGAAAGGCACCACGAAGCCGTAGAAGTCCGCCCGGGTGATGTCCTCCAGGTGGCAGCGGGGGATGACCCCGGCGGCGAAGGCCTCCTTCACCGTGGCCAGGTAGGTGTCCATGGCCTGGCGGCGGGTCATGTGGAGCTTCTTGAAGATGTGGTAGTCGGAGCAGCTGACCAGAATGCCCGTCTCCGGGATGCCCATGTCCGCCACCAGCTTGAAATCCTGGGGGGTGGCCCGGATCCAGGAGGTGATCTCCGGGAAGCGCAGGCCCAGCTCCCGGCACTTGTCCAGGGCCTCCCGGTCCTTCTTGCTGTAGATGAAGAACTCCGTCTGGCGGATGATGCCCTTGGGGCCGCTGAGCCGGCTCATGAGCTTGTAGAGGTCCACGATCTGCTGCACGGAGAAGGGCTCCATGGACTGCTGCCCGTCCCGGAAGGTGGTGTCGGTGATCCAGATCTCCTCGGGCATGTTCATGGGCACCCGGCGGTGGTTGAAGGGGATCTTCGGGGCCTCCTCGTAGCTGAACGCGTCCCGGTAGAGCTGGGGCTCCGCCACGTCCTGGAGCTGGTACTTGTAGGATTTCTGTTCCAGCAGATGGGAAGAGTTGGAAAGCTCAAGCATGGTAGGGCACCTCCTTGTATAATTGTATACAATTATACATTATGCACAGGATTTGTCAAGAGAAATTTTTCCGGGAGAAAATTTTTCTTGTCTGCGGCGCGGAATTTCTCTATACTGAAGGCAACAGATTTACAGTCTGCCCCCTATGGGGGCGATCAGAAGGAGATGAGCCTATGGCGTACCGCGTGATCGACAAGGAGACCATGCCCCGGCGGGAGCAGTTCGACTACTTCCGCGCCATGGCCCAGCCCTATGTGGGGATCACATGGGAGCTGGACATCACAGACCTGCGGCGGCGGCAGAAGGCGGAGGGCTGGCCCTTCTTCCTGACCATGCTGTATCTGGCGGGGCAGGCGGCCAACCGGGTGCCCCATCTGCGCCAGCGCATTCGGGGGGAGGACGTGGTGGAGTACGACCGCTGCGACACCTCCCACACCGTGGCCACGGCGGACGGCAACTTCCGCTACTGCCGGGTACGGGGCGGGCTCCCCTTCCGGGAGTTTCTGCCCCTGGCCCGCGCCGCCCACCAGGCGGCCCAGGAGCGGCCGTCGCTGATGGAGGAGGAGGACGAGGAGTCTCTGCTCTTCGTCTCCAGCCTCCCCTGGACCCCCTTCACCGGCCTGATCCAGCCCACCCCCTCCCCGGCGGACTCCAATCCCCGGATCACCTTCGGCGGCTACCACTGGCGGGGAGATCGGCTGATTTTGCCGGTGTCCCTCCTGGCCAACCACGCCCTGGTGGACGGGCGGCACCTGGCCCAGTTCTACCAGGAGCTGGAGAAGGCAACGGCGGAGCTGCTGGAAACACCGTAGAAAAGACTCTGGGCGACGCCTGCCACCCGGAAGTTCAGCATGTCAAAAAAGCCTCGCAGAGTTTCGCGCCGCGCACGGCGCGAAATAAAATCAAATCGTTTTTCCGGCGGCGTGTACGTCGGAAAAACACTTTGCGCGGAGCGAGCGTCGCAGGCCCCGCCACGGGCCGAGGCGCAGAGCGCAGCGAGACCCCTCTGGCGGAAAAGGCGTCAGCCTTTTTCGACAGTCTCCTTCCGGGCGGCGCCTGCCGCCCGGAAGTTTTTATCGACCTTCCATAAAAAGAACATAACTCCCATGTACCATAGAAGACGAAAGGGGGGACATTCCATGCACACCATTCTGCTGGTGGAGGACGAGCGAACGCTGCGGGAGCTGGTGGGGGACTACCTGACTCGCAGGAGCGGCGGACAGTGGCGGGTCCTGCCCGCCGCCGACGGCGGCGAGGCCCTGCTCCTGGCCGCCAGCCAGCCCCTGGACCTGGCCATCCTGGACGTGATGCTGCCGGACATAGATGGCTTCGCCCTCTGCCGGGAGCTGCGGTCGGGCAGCGACCTGCCCATCCTGTTCCTCAGCGCCCGGTCGGCAGAGGAGGACCGCCTGCGGGGCTACGGCCTGGGGGCGGACGACTACATGACCAAGCCCTTCTCCCAGGCGGAGCTGTTCGCCAAGGCCGCCGCCCTGCTGCGCCGGTCCAAGGGGGAGATGGGCAGGGACCTGCTGGTCTCCGGCGGGGTCGCCGTGGACATCCCGGCCCACGCCGCCCTGGTGGACGGCAAACGGGTGGACCTGCCCCCCAAGGAGCTGGCCATTCTGCGGCTTTTGCTGGAGGAGCGGGGCCGGGTCCTGCGCCGGGAGGACCTGCTGCTGCGGCTGTGGGGCTGGGACTACGAGGGCAGCGACCGGGTGGTGGACACCCACGTGAAGAACCTGCGGCGGGCCCTGGGCCCCTGGGCCCGCTGCCTGAAAACCGTCTTCAAAACGGGGTACAAATGGGAGGAGGAGTAGTGGTATGGATCTGAAAAGAGAGAAGCGGCGGGTGTATCTGCGGTGCTTCGCCCTGCTGCTGGCCCTGTGGCTGGCGCTGCTGGGGGCGTTTTCTGCCTACATGCTCACCAACGCCAGAAGGCAGGAGCGGCAGCGGTTCAAGGATGACGCCAACGCCCTGGGCGAGGCGCTCCGGGGCTCCAGCGACCAGGATTTGCGGCCCGCCTACGGCGACTGGCTGTCTATCGTACGAACCTACGAGGGGACCAAAGGGATCGCGGCGGCGCTCTTCACCAGCGAGGGACAGCTGGAATGGCATATGGACCCGCCGGGACAGTGGACCGTGGAACTGTCTAACTCCACGGACTATTTGGGACAGAGCCACGGTGAGGTGGACATTGCGCAGTGGTTCAGCACGGAGGACCTTCGGGAGATCATGGCGGCCGCCCAGGCCCAAGGTGGGTTCCGTGTGCCCCTGGTCCTGGAGGATGTGACCCTCACCGCCGGCGGGGAGATAGTCCCCCGCGCCCTGGCTCTGCGGACCTCCGGCGGGGACACGGTGCTGACCATCGCCAACGACAGCTATGACCAGTCCTGGGAGGCCACCTACGCCTTCGGATACATCCGACCTCTCGGCGGCGTGAGGACCACTGACGCCCTGGCAGCGGCGGCCAACAGCCAGGTGATCCGGGATCTTCAAGCTATCGCCACGGACCCGTCCGTGCTGCGGGCCCCCGGGGCGGACTACCCGCGATACCTCGGCGGGAAGGCCATCGTGGACGACGCGGCGGTGACGGAGCGGCCCTGGGGCCCGCTGGACCAGATCTACATCGCCCAGACGACCGATCCCATCCGCCCCGACTGCTGGCTGGTGATAACGGGCATGTCGGATGTGTGGGGCGCGGCGGGCCCCTATTGGCTGGCCACCGCCCTGATCAGTCTGGCGGGGTTCCTGCTGGCGGCCTGGCTGCTGGCCCACATGACCTGGAAGGGGCAGCGGGCCCACCTGCTCTATGAGCGCCGCCGGCGGGAGACCGCCGCCGCCATCACCCACGACCTGAAAACACCGCTGGCGGTGATCCGGGCCTGCGCCGAGAATCTGGCGGAGGCGGCGCCCCCGGACGGGCAGGGGGACTACGCCGCGGAGATCATCCGCCAGACCGAGGGGATGGACCGGTCCCTGCTGGACATTCTGGAGCTGGACCGGCTGGAGGGGCAGGCGCCGGTCCTCCAGCTGGAGGACGTACCGCTGGAGGAGGTGGTCTCCCGACAGGTGGAGGCCCTGCAGCCCCTGTGGCCGGAGATCCAGGTCGTCCAGCAGGTGTCCGGCACGGTCCGGGCAGACCGGGCGGCACTGTCCCGGCTGGTGGAGAACCTGCTGCGGAACGCCCTGGAGCACAGCGACGGGACCGTCCAGGTCCAGGGGGACGAGACGGTTTTGACGGTGTACAACACCGGCCTGCCCATCCCCGAGGAGGACCTGCCCCGGATCTGGGAGCCCTACTTCAAGGGCGACGCCGCCCGGCGGGGCGGCTCCGGCCTGGGACTGTCCATCGTGGCGGCGGCAGCCCGGGACCACGGCTGGCGCTGGGAGGCCGCCAACAGCGACGGCGGCGTGACCTTTATCATCCGATTCAAAGCATGAGGCCTCAGACGCCATAGACACACCACGACAACAAAAAAGTCCGCCGGGGAATGTCCCCGGCGGACTTTGCATCGTGTCAAAAAGCCTCGTAGAGTTTCGCCGCCCACAGGCGGCGAAAGAAAATGAAATCGTTTTTCCGGCGGCGTGTACGTCGGAAAAACACTTCGCGCGAAGCGAGCGTCGCAGGGACCGCCATCAGCGGTCCCAAGGCGCAGAGCGCAGCGGATCCCCCTTGGCGGAAAAGGCGTCAGCCTTTTTCGACAGTCTCAAAAGTCCGCCGGGGAATGTCCCCGGCGGACTTTTTTGCTTATGCGGTCATTTCAGCAGATAGTTCCGCACCAGGATCTGCAGCAGCTCGTCCCGGTCCACCTTGCGGATCAGGGTCCTGGCCTGGTTGTGGTTGGTGATGTAGGTGGGGTCCTCGGAGAGGATGTAGCCTACGATCTGGTTGATGGGGTTGTAGCCCTTCTCTTCCAGGGCCTTGTAAACCGTGAGCATGATCCGGTGGATCTCAGCGTCCTGCTCTCCGGTGAAATCAAACTTGCGGGTGTAATCGTCCACTCCTACACCACCTTCTTTCCAAATTATCTTTAGTATACTCACTTTTTTCGGCGGTGTAAAGAGAAAAAAACAGAATGTTACACAAGTGTAATATTCGACAATTTTTTCCAGCCCGCCCCCGGCGCGGGCGCCTGAGCGGGGCCTCCCGCCTCAGTACTCCACGCCCCGCCGGGCGGCCACGCCCCGGTCAAAGGGGTGCTTGACCTTCCGCATCTCGGTGACATAGTCGGCCCGGTCCAGCAGCGCCTGGGAGGGTCCCCGGCCGGTGAGGACCACCTCCAGCCCCTCCGGGGCGCTGTCCAGCAGCGCCAGCAGCCGGCCCTCGTCGATGAGCCCGGCGGCGCAGGCCCCCAGGGCCTCGTCCAGCACCAGCAGGCCGTACCCCCCCGCGGCGGCCTTCTCCCAGGCCGCCTCCAAAAGACCGCCGTAGTAGATCCCGGCCTCCTCCCGCTCCTCCGGGGAGAGGGTCCAGGTGAAGCCGAAGGCCCTGGTCTGGGGGACCACCTCCGCCCCCTCCGTCCGGGACAGTGGGGTCAGCTCCGAGGAGGAGCCGTCCTTGAGAAACTGGAGCACCAGGGCCCGGCGGCCGCTGCCCGCGCAGCGCAGGGCCAGGCCCATGGCGGCGGTGGTCTTGCCCTTCCCGTCTCCGCAGTAGATGTGTACCATGTTCCGCCTCCTCCCCGGGATCAGTGGTTGTTCCGCTCCAGCAGTTCGTGCTTCACGTTCCAGAGCTTCTGGCTCAGGTCCACATAGTAGTTGTGGGGGTAGTCGAAGCGCTTGACCTCCTCCCACAGGGTATCCACCTGCTGGGCGCAGTAGGCCTTGATCTCCTCCAGGGAGGGCAGGTCGTAGACCAGCTCGCCATCTTTGAAAATGGGCACCTGGAGCTCCTTGGCGGTGAAGTCGTAGACCTCCTTCTTCTTCCAGGTGGCGTCGGGGTCGAAGATGACCAGGGATTTGGAGTCGTCCACCGTCTCGTCCCACACGGTGAGGTAGTCGGCGATGGCCTTGCCGGTGTCGTTGCCGTAGAAGCGGTAGAGCTTCTTGAAGTGGGGGGTGGTGATCTTGGTGACGTTCTCGCTGATCTTGATCTTGGGCTCGATGGTGCCGTCGGGGTGCTCCACCGCCGCCAGCTTGTACACCCCGCCGAACACCGGCTCGCTGCGGGCGGTGATCAGCCGCTCGCCCACGCCGAAGCTGTCCACCTTCGCCCCCTGGAGCAGCAGATCACGGATGAGCATCTCGTCCAGGGAGTTGCTGACAGTGATGGTGCAGCTCTCCCATCCGGCGGCGTCCAGCATCTTCCGGGCCTCCTTGGTCAGGTAGGCGATGTCGCCGGAGTCCAAACGGATGCCGCACTTGGTGATGCCCCGGGGCCGCAGGACCTCGTTGAAGGCCCGGATGGCGTCGGGCACGCCGCTCTTCAACGTGTTGTAGGTATCCACCAGCAGCACAGCGTTGGTGGGATAGATCTCGCAGTAGGCCTTGAAGGCCTCGTACTGGCTGGGGAACATCTGGACCCAGGAGTGGGCCATGGTGCCGGCGGCGGGGACCCCGTAGAGCTGGTCGCTGATGGCGCAGGCGGTGCCCGCCGCGCCGCCGATGTAGGCGGCCCGGGCTCCCGCCACGGCGCCGTCCACCCCCTGGGCCCGGCGGGAGCCGAACTCCAGCACCGCCCGGCCCTGGGCGGCCCGGACCACCCGGTTGGCCTTGGTGGCCACCAGGCTCTGGTGGTTGACGCACAGCAGGGCGAAGGTCTCGATGAGCTGGGCCTGGGCCGCCGGGGCACGGACGGTGATCAGGGGCTCCCCGGGGAACACCGGCGTACCCTCCGGCACTGCCCAGATGTCCCCGGTGAAGCGGAAGTCCCGCAGGTAGTCCAGGAAGTCCTCCTGGAACAGGCCCTTGCTCCGCAGGTAGGCGATGTCGTCCTCGTCAAAGTGCAGGTCCTTGATGTACTCCACGAGCTGCTCCAGCCCCGCCGCGATGGCGAAGCCTCCGCCGTCGGGGACCCGGCGGAAAAACAGGTCGAAGTAGGTGATGCTATCCTGCATCCCCTGGCGGAAGTAGCCGTTGGCCATGGTCATCTCATAGAAGTCGAAGAGCATGGACAGGTTCATTGCCTTTTTACGTCCCATAGGTCGGTACCGTCCCTCCGTATGGACTGGCCCGGCCCGCCGCGGCGGGGCCGGCCTGCCAAAGATATTCCCCTATAGTATATCTTTTTTTCCAATTTTTGCAACGATAGAATTGACAATTTTTTGCCAATCCCTTAATATTGTACCTGACTTTGACTGGGAGGGATCGCTATGTCCGTCATCCTTGGAATCGATATCGGCGGGTCCACCACCAAGATCGTGGGCCTGCGCCCCGACGGGTCCCACATCGCCATGCACCGGGTCCAGGCCCAGGACCCCATCACCAGCCTGTACGGGGCCCTGGGGAATTTCCTGTTCACCAACGGTTTGCAGCTGTCCGACGTGGACCGCATCGCCCTGACCGGGGTGGGGGCCTCCTACGTGGACGGGGACATCTACGGCATCCCCACGGAGAAGGTGGACGAGTTCGCCGCCGTGGGCACCGGGGGGCTGGCCCTCAGCGGCCAGGAGAGGGCCGTGGTCATCAGCATGGGCACCGGCACCGCCTTCATCTGGGCGGAGAAGGGCGGCGAGATCCGCCATCTGTGCGGCTCCGGCGTGGGGGGCGGCACCCTGGCCGGCCTGTGCTCCAAGCTCTGCGGCACCCGGAAGTACGCCCAGATCGTCAAGCTGGCCGCCGACGGGGACATCAACAACATCGACCTGACGGTGGGGGACATCACCCGCAACAGCCACCCCTCCCTGCCCCTGGACATCACCGCCGCCAACTTCGGCAACGTCTCCGACAGCGCTACCGCCGGGGATTTCGCCGCCGGGGCCATCAACATGGTCCTCCAGTCCATCGGCACCACCGCCGTCATGGCCTGCCGGGCCTGCGGCTGCGAGACTGTGGTGGCCACGGGCTTCATGTCCACCCTGCCCCAGGCCCCGGAGTGCTTCGCCCTCTTCACCCGGCTCCACGGCGTCCATTTCATTATCCCCGAGAACGCCACCTTCGCCACCTCCATCGGCGCCGCCCTGTGCAGCGGCAAGGAGTAGATCCGAGACAACAACACGCGGCCCGGAGCGAACGCTCCGGGCCGTCCGTTTTCCGCAAAAGCCCCTCAAAAGCTTGTCTTGGGCGCAGCCCCCGTCGGAGCCGCGCCCAAGTGTCTCTATATGAATCATCCGGCCCGGGTTGCGATGCCGGCACGGGCTGGATGGCATTTGCCGCGGCGCCGCCGCAGCTCCCAGCCCTTTGCTGTATCCCGGTTGGATTTGGATGATGCTATGGTACCGGCAAATCTTGGCAGGGATTTGAATAGGAAGTGAATAATCTGTAAACAGTCAGAGGAAGGCGCCCCGGTGGGGCGCCCTCCTCACAGGCTGTCAAAAAAGTCTTGTCGGACTTTTTTGGCAGCCTGAAAATGCCGTTACTTTCACACAGCTACGCAGTGTGAAAGTCCTCGCTACGCTCGCCGCACGCCTTGCGCAGCAAGGCTTTGCGGGGCATTCAATTGGATTCGAGGCGGGCTTTGCCCCCTCGAGCTCCCCCCTGCGCTGTACAGCTTTCTACTCCTGAAGGAAGTTTTTCGAAACGCTGAGAGGAGGGCGCCCCGGTGGGGCGCCCTCCTCACGGTATTCGCGCTTATCCTCCCAGGTAGGCCTCCCGGACCTTGTCGCTGGCCATCAGCTCCGCGCCGGTGCCGCTCAGGGAGATGCGGCCGGTCTCCAGCACGTAGGCACGGTCCGCCACGGACAGGGCCGCCTGGGCGTTCTGCTCCACCAGGAGGATGGTGGTGCCAGCGGCGTGGAGCTCCCGGATGATGTCGAAGATCTGCTCCACCAGGATGGGCGCCAGGCCCATGGAGGGCTCATCCAGCATCAGCAGCCTGGGGTGGCTCATCAGAGCCCGGCCCATGGCCAGCATCTGCTGCTCGCCGCCGGAGAGGGTCCCGGCGATCTGCTTCCGCCGCTCCTGGAGCCGGGGGAAGCGGCGGTACACGTCCTCGATGCTCCCGTCGATGGAGGCCTTAGACTGGGTATAGGCCCCCATCTCCAGGTTCTCCTCCACGGTCATCTGCAGGAAGATCCGCCGCCCCTCTGGGACCTGGGCCATGCCCCGGGCCACCAGCTTGTGGGGGGGGACGCCCTTCAGGTCCTGGCCCAGGAAGGTTACGGACCCTCCCCGGGGGTGGAGGAGGCCGGAGATGGTGTTGAGCACCGTGGACTTCCCGGCGCCGTTGGCGCCGATGAGGGTGACGATCTCCCCCTCGTTGACCTCCAGGGACACGCCCTTCACGGCATGGATGCTGCCGTAGTAGACGTGGATGTCGTTGACTGCCAGCATGGCCATCACTTTTCCTCCTTCCGCTTGCCCAGGTAGGCCTCGATGACGGCGGGGTTGGCCTGGATCTCCTCCGGGGTGCCCTTGGCGATGATGCGGCCGAAGTTCAGCACGCAGATGCCCTCGCAGATGCCCATGACCAGGTTCATGTCGTGCTCGATGAGCATGATGGCGATCTGGAAGGTGTCCCGAATCTTGACGATGTTGTCCATGAGCTCCGCCGTCTCCGAGGGGTTCATCCCCGCCGCCGGCTCGTCCAGCAGCAGCAGGCTGGGATTGGTGGCCAGGGCCCGGACGATCTCCAGCCGCCGCTGGGCGCCGTAGGGCAGGGACCCGGCCTTGTAGTCCGCCATGTCCTGCATGTCGAAGATGCTCAGCAGCTCCATGGCGCTCTCGTGGGCGGCCCGCTCCTGCTTCCAGTAGGAGGGCAGGCGCAGTACGCCGCTCCAGGCGGAGTAGGGGGTCTGGTTGTGGAGACCCACCTTCACGTTCTCCTCCACCGTGAGCTTGTCAAAGAGGCGGATATTCTGGAAGGTCCGGGCGATGCCCGCCCGGCTGACCTGGGCGGTGGTCATGGAGTGGGTGTCCATGCCGTCCAGGAGGATGGTGCCCCGGGTGGGCTGGTAGACCTTGGTGAGCAGGTTGAACACCGTGGTCTTGCCCGCGCCGTTGGGGCCGATGAGGCCGGCGATCTCCGTGCGGCCGATGGCCATGTTGAAATCCTTGACGGCGGAGAGGCCGCCGAAGTCGATCCCCAAGTGCCGGCACTCCAGCACCGGGCTCTGGCCGATGTCCCGCTCGGGGATGATGTTGGTGGAGGGCACCGGCACCAGCTTGGGCTTTGGGTACTGCTTCTTCATCCCTGAACGCCTCCTTCCCGGCTCTTTCCGCGCCTGAACTTCTTGCCCGCCGTCTCCAGGAGGGAGCGGAGGGTGGGGTTATTGGTGATGAGCATTACCAGGATCAGCACGATGGCGTACACCAGCATCCGCAGGTCGTTGAACTCCCGCAGGGCCTCGGGCAGCACATACAGCACCACCGTGGCGATGATGGAGCCCCAGATATTGCCCAGGCCTCCCAGCACCACATACACCAGCACCAGGATGGACTGGTTGAAGTCGAACTGGGCGGCGCTGACGCTGGAGTAGTTCAGGCCGAACAGGGCGCCGGCGGCGCCGGCCAGGGAGGCGGAGGTGACAAAGGCGATGAGCTTGTACTTGGTCACGTTGATGCCCACGCTCTCCGCGGCGATGCGGTTGTCCCGGATGGCCATGACCGCCCGGCCGGTGCGGCTGCGGACCAGGTTGAGCACCACGATGAGGGTGATCATCACCAGCACAAAGCCCATGGTAAAGGTGGCGATGCGGGTGTTGCCCGAGGCCCCCTGGGCGCCCTTGATGATCTCCACGCCGTTCTCGCTGAGCCCCAGGCTGGCGATGCTCTTGGTGCCGTCGATATTCAGGGCGATGTGCAGGCCGTTCTCATCCCAGCCCACCAGCAGGCAGTTGATGATGTCCCTGATGATCTCGCCGAAGGCCAGGGTGACGATGGCCAGGTAGTCCCCCCGGAGCCGCAGCACCGGGATGCCCACGATGAAGCCCACGATGGCGGCGAAAAAGGCGCCCACCACCAGGGCCAGGAACATCCGCGCCAGGTCGTTGGGGATGGCGGACTGGAGGCTCATGGCGGTGATGATGCCGGAGAAGGCTCCCACGCTCATGAACCCCGCGTGGCCCAGGCTCAGCTCCCCCAGGATGCCCACCGTCAGGTTCAGGCTCACCGCCATGCAGACGTAGCAGCAGATGGGCACCAGCATACCGGTCACAGAGCGGCTCAGCAGCCCCGCGCTCTGGCAGGCCGAGACAACGACAAAGGCCAGGATGACCCCCAGGTAGGTGGCGTAGTCCACCTTGGCAGCGGTCTTCATGTTCTTGATATAGTTTCTCATTCCCGCCACCTCACACTTTCTCGGGCACATACTTGCCCAGCAGGCCCGAGGGCTTCACCAGCAGCACCACAATCAGCACGGCGAACAGGATGGAGTTGGACAGCTGGGTGGAGATGTACGCCTGGGCCATGGCCTCGATGATGCCCAGCAGGATGCCCCCCAGGAAGGCCCCGGGGATGGAGCCGATGCCGCCGAAGACCGCGGCGGTGAAGGCCTTGATGCCGGGCATGGAGCCGGTGGTGGGCTTGAGCACCGGGGAGTAGGAGCACAGCAGCACCCCGGCGATGGCCGCCAGGGCGGAGCCGATGGCGAAGGTCATGGAGATGGTCCGGTTGACGTTGATGCCCATGAGCTGGGCCGCCCCCCGGTCCTCGGAGCAGGCCCGCATGGCCTTGCCCATCTTGCTTCTGCTGGTGAAGGCGGTCAGGGCGAGCATGATGACGATGCAGGCCGCCACGGTCAAAAGGGCCACGTAGGAGATCCGCAGCCGGCCGCTGAAGAGGGTCAGCTGGCCGCTGATGACCGGGGTGAAGTTCACCGGGTTGGCGCCGAAGAGGAGCTGGGCGCCGTTCTGCAAAAAGTAGCTGACGCCGATGGCGGTGATCAGCACCGCCAGGGAACCGGCCTGGCGCAGGGGACGGTAGGCCAGCCCCTCAATGATCACGCCCAGCACCGTGCACACCGCCATGGCAACCAGCACCGACAGCAGGGTGGCCCCGGCGGAGGCCAGAGCGGAGGGGTTCTCCCCCAGCAGGCTGTTCGCGGCGAAGGAAGTGGTGTAGAAGGACACATAGGCCCCCACCATGATGACGTCGCCGTGGGCGAAGTTCAGCATCTTGGCGATGCCATAGACCATGGTGTAGCCCAGGGCGATGATGGCGTAGATGCTGCCAAGGCTGACGCCGTTGATCAGATAGGACAGAAATTCCATAAGCTCTCGCACCTCTCTCTTTCTCTCTATGGCAGAAACCAGGGCGGAAGGCCCTTCCGCTTCCCGCCGTGGTTTCCGCCATAGAAACACAGGGTGGCTGCCGGAAAACTCCGGCAGCCCGCCCTGTCTGTTCACTTTGCCGTATCAGGGGGTGACATAGGTGCCGTTCTCGATGATCACGGCGGCGGGGTCCTTGCTGACGGCGCCGTTCTCATCCCAGGTCATCTCGGACCCGGCGCTGGTCAGGCCCACGATGGACAGGTCGCCCATGGCGGCGATGAGCGCGTCGCAGATCTCCTCGTTGGACATGTCGGCGGTGACGCCGGCGGCCTGGATGGCCTCGTAGATGATGTAAACACCGTCATAGGCGTCGGCGGCGAACTGGTTGGGGGTCTCCCCGTAGCGCTCCTGGTACTCGGCCACAAAGCTCTGGGTGGCCTCATCCTCCGCGTCGGCGGAGAAGGGGGTCAGCAGGTACACGCCCTCGGCCAGGGAGGTGTCGAAGCCGGGCAGGGTCAGGATGCCGTCCATGCCGTCCACCCCGAAGAAGGTGGGGGCGTAGCCCATGGCATTGGCCTGGGTCAGGATGACGGAGGCGGGCTCATAGTAGATGGGCAGGAAGATCATATCCGCCCCGGCGGACTGGGCGCCGGTGAGCTGGTTGTTGAAGTCGGTCTGACTGGCCTCGGTGAAGGTGCCCTCATAGACGATGGACATGCCCCGGCTCTCCGCCTCGGCCACAAAGTTGTCCCGGATGCCCTGGGAGTAGGCGTCGTCGTTGCGGTAGATGACGGCGATCTGGGGGTCCTCAAAGTGCTCGTCGATGTACTGGGCGGAGCGGGTGCCCTGGTTGGAATCGGTGAAGCACACCTGGAAGACGTTGTCGTTGCCCTCGATGACGTCGTCGCCGGAGCCGGAGGGCGTCAGGGTGAACACACGCTCCTCATAGGCGTAGGGCACCACGGCCAGGGCGGGGCCGGTGGTGACCGTGCCCAGCAGGATCTGCATTCCCTGGTCCATCAGGGCGTTGTAGGCGTTGACGGCAGTCTCGGCATCGCCGGTGTCATCCTCGCTGATCAGGCTGAACTGGACGTCGCCGCCCAGGGCGTTGATCTCGTCCACGGCGATCTGGGCCGCGTTGGCCACGTTGGTGCCGTAGATGGCGTTGCCGCCGGTCAGGGGGCCGATGACGCCGATGGTAAAGGTGCCGCCGGCCTCACCGGAGGCGTCGCCCGCGGTATCGCCGCTGGTGTTGGCGCCGCCGGCGTCATTGCCGGAAGTGCCGGCGCTGTTGTTGCCGCCGCAGGCCACGAGAGCCAGGGCCATGGTCAGCGCCAGAAGCGTCGCAAGAAACTTCTTCATAACTGATTGACTCCTTTTCAAATGTGCCGTCCGGATGGGGTCCGCCGCCGAAGCGGCAGCCAGGGCGCCGGAATGCGCAAAAGCGGCGCCGCTCGGTTCCGCGCCGCTCTTGCCTTCCCCAAGGCCCATCCCTCCCGAATGGTAGGTCTATGATAAAACCTAATCTATAAAAAGTCAACCGTCATTCTGTACACAATTTGTTCACAGGTAAGCCCCGGACTTTATCGCCATTTCACACATATTTTTCTGAATTTTTTTGCAATCTTGCCAAATACCGCCGACCTTCCTCTTCTCCTCTCCCTTTTCCGCGCCGAAATAAACATGAAATTTTCTCATATCTATGAGCCAATTCTTAATGGGGGCTGGAGCGCCCCCCGCTCCTTTGCCGCGGCAAATTAAGGTTGACATCTGTAGAACTGTATGGTATCCTGGTAAAGAAGAGGCGGCCGGACCGCCTCGGGAAGAAAAAACGATCAGGCGGCGCTCATGCGCCGGGAAAGGAGGCGGAGATGTCCCACAAGCAGATCTCTCTATCCGCCGGGGAGTGGCAGATCATGGAGCGGCTGTGGGAGAAGCAGCCCATGACCCTGATGGAGCTGGTCCGGGCCCTGGCCCCGGAGACCGGCTGGAGCAAGTCCACCATTGTCACCATGGTCACCCGGCTGGAGGCCAAGGGGGCGGTGACCTACGCCGAGGGGGGCCGGGCACGGCTCTACTCCCCCACCATCACCCGTGAGGCCGCGGCCCTGCGGGAGACAGAGTCCCTGCTCAAGCGGGTGTACCGGGGCAGCGTGGGGATGCTGGTCAGCACCCTGGCCCAGGGCGGTGACCTGACGGAAGACGACATCGCGGAGCTGACAGCGATCCTGGAGAAGGCGAAGGAGGGATAAGGTATGATCGAGGTGCTCCTGACCTCATCGGTACTGATCCTGGCGCTGGCCCTGCTGCGGCGGGGCCTTCGGGGGCGGATCGACCCCCGGCTCCAATACGCCCTGTGGCTGCTGGTGGTCCTGCGGCTGCTGATCCCCGGCTCCCTCTTCCCCGCCCCGCTGACGGTGTCGGGGGCCCTGTCCGACTGGGAGGCGTCCCTGGCGGCGGATGACACGGTCCCGGCCTCCGCGGCGGATGCCCCAGCCCAAAGTCCGGCGGCAGGCACCCCCTCCCAGCCCACCGGAGCGGATGTGACAGCCCTCCCGGTACTGGGGCCCCTGTACGACGTCTACACCGAAGAAAAAGACTTCCCCCTGGGGACCTCCCCGGACCAGTGGCTCCAGGAGGCCCCCGGCGAGGATTACACCGTCAACGGCGTGGAGGTGGATCTGGAGCAGGGGAAGCAGACCGTCACCTACAGCCAGTATGACAGCGTCTGGTCCATGCCCTTCTGGCGCTGGCCCCTGTACGCCGGGACAGCCCTGGTGGGGACGGTCCTGCTCCTGTCCAACCTGAAATTTTACCTCTCCCTGCGGAAGCGGCGGCGGCGCATTCCCCCGTCGGAGCTGCCCACCGCCTGCGGGGCCCGGGTGTACCTGGCGGAGGGGCTCGCCTCCCCCTGCCTGGTGGGACTGCTCCGCCCGGCCATCTACCTCAATGAGGCGGCCCTGGACCCCGGGCGGCTGGAGCACATCCTGGTCCACGAGGAGACCCACCGCCGCCACGGGGACCAGCTGTGGGGTCTGGTCCGAGGCGTGTGCCTGGCCCTGTACTGGTACGACCCCCTGGTGTGGTGGGCGGCGGTGCTCAGCCGCCGGGACTGCGAGCTGGCCTGCGACCACAGCGCCATCCGGCGGCTGGGTGAGGACCGGCGGCTGGACTACGGCCAGACCCTGGTGTCCATGATCGTCCCCGGCAGGCCTCTGACGGGGCTGCTGCGGACGGCCACCACCATGAGCGAGGGGAAACGGACCATGAAGGAGCGGATCGCCCTCATCGTCCACCGGCCCCGGATGCTGAAGGTCACCCTGGCGGCGGTGGCGGTGATCGTGGCCGCCGTGGTGGTGCTGACCTTCGGCGGCAGCTGGGAGGACGCCCCCCAGGCCGGTGAGGAAGCTCCCACCAGCAGCGACATCGTCCCGCCGGAGGACACCGGCGCGCTCAACCGGCGGGAGGGGGTCTACACCTTTCTGGTGGCCGGTCTGGACACCGTGAGCGGCAACACAGACGCCCTGATCCTGGTCACCTTTGACACCACCAGCGGCCAGATCAGCTGCCTGTCCATCCCCCGGGACACCGCTGTGGATGTGCCCTGGGATCTCAAGAGAATATGCAGCGTCTACTCCACCTCCGCATCTACCGGCGGCGGGATAGAGGGGCTGAAGACCAAGGTAAGCCAGCTTACCGGCGTCTACCCCGACTACTACCTTGTGGCGGACCTGGAGGCCGTGGCCCAGCTCGTGGACGCCCTGGGCGGCGTGGAGTTCGACGTTCCCCAGGATATGGACTACGACGACGAGTGGCAGGACCTCCACATCCATTTGGCGGAGGGGCGGCAGGTGCTGGACGGTGAGGCCGCCGTTGGGCTGGTCAGTTACAGGCGGTATGCCGAGGGCGATATACAGAGGATCCAGGTCCAGCAGGACTTCCTGGAGGCCCTGGCCCGGAAGTGCCTGGACCTGGAAAGCTGGTCCCAGGTGCTGGACCTGGCGGGCATCTTCACCGAATATGTGGAGACGGATCTGCCCACAGGCAGCCTTCTCTGGTTTGCCCAGCAGGCCATGGGCCTAAATGAAAACGACCTCCAATTTTTTACCATTCCAGGCAACTTGTTTGGCTCCGCCTGGAGCGGTGTCTATGGCGACCAGTCTTACGTTTTCGCCGACCCGGAGGCCACGGCGGGGCTGGTGAACCAGTATTTCAACCCCTACACCCAGCCCATCTCCTCCTCGGACCTCCACATCATGGGCGTGGATGAGGATGGCAGACTGACCGTGATCGGCGGAACTGCCGACAGTGGTGTCCCCACTCTCCGCTCCACCACCTATGACCACCCCAGCGGCATGTTCTCCCTGTCCCTGCCGGAGGAGTGGGTGGGCAATGTGTCCTACGTTGAGATGGAGGATAGTGCAGCCTTCTACACGGAGGCGGATTTCGAGCTGCTGATCAGCATCCATCCCCAGCCGACCTCCTGGGTGGAGGCCAACCTCTCAGAAAACATAATCTCCCTGAGCAGCTTTGACACCAACGGCGTACCACACCAGTACATTCTGGAGTACAGCCTTTCTGATGCAGCAACTCGGCAGGATGAGGAGCTGTTCCAATCCCTTCTGGCCCAGGTGGACCAGATCGGCTTCCGGTCCTCCGTCACCCCCGAACTCATCGACCAACTGGTCCACGACAGCTACGAGAGCGACATGGCCGCGGCCATCGCCTACCTGCCCTACCTGTCCTGGTCCAGCTACCGGGACACCTGCGGCGAGAGCGACATGTTTTCTCTGCTCTCGGCTCTCCGAGAATACGCCGGCAGCGGCCAGGCGGACTGGGGACAATACCACAACATTCTCTCCGTCCCCGTGGACAGCGCCATCGACGGGGCCTACGCCACCGCCTACCAGGACGTCCTGTGGGCCCTGTACGACAGCAACCCCGAATACTTCGCCGGGGTGCTGGGCAGCGACTATATCACCGACGCCGAGCGGGACAACGCGGTGTACTGGCTGCGGGCGCCCCTGGCCTGGGCAGACGGCCGGGAGGAGCCTCTCAGCGACAACGCGGTCCGTCAGCGGCTGGGGCTGCCCACGGACGCCGAGACCTCTGAAACCGGTTTGACGGACGGGGAGGTCATCAACGGCTACGGCCGGGCCCTGGGGCCCGCCGTCGCCGCGGTCCCCGCCCACCCCGGCGGCGAGGTGATCTGGAACACACCCATCGTATCTACCCCGGAGGAGGCCATCTTGTTGACCCTGGAAGAGCATGGCCGGTCGTATCTGGGGGATAACTTCAGCCAGATCCTGTTGGAGGACATCACCTATTCCCTGCCAGAGGAAGATGCTCACGATGAGGCCACCGTGTCCTACCGGATTCAGGCCTCCACCACCTTCACCCTCCCCAGCGGGTCGCCCTACACCCTCACCATGGAGACCGGGCTCCTTACGACAACTTTTACACTGACAAGCCGCTATGAGATCCTGTTGGACGGTATGGCGGCTCAGGAGAGACTGGTCAGCTGCTTCGAATTTACGGAGATCCCGGTATCCGTTGGGACGGACGCCGACCCCCGGCAGCTCATCCTGGACACCATCAATGCCAACATGGACGCCGAAGGGGTCACAGGATATGAGATCTCTCTGGAGCTCTCCTCCCAGCCGGACCTCTCCTCCCTGTCGGTGGGGGACCGGGCAGAGGTCAGCTACGACTTCTCCGCCGAAGGAGAATTTTCCCTGGACGGCACCCGGGAGATCGCCTTCGTCATCACGGAATAGACGAAAAAGGCCCGCCGCTGCTCTCGCAGCGGCGGGCTTCGCCGTTTCTTTCCTTATTCGGCGGTCCCCACAGGCTCCAGGTTCTCCCGCTCCAGCAGCTCCGGGTTCCGCAGATACCGCTGGAGGGTCTTGTTGAACAGGGCGTAGTGGTGGCCGGTGCAGATGCGCTCGTCCATGACCACGCTGATGGGGATCAGCTTCTTGTCCAGCTCCCCGGTGAGGTAGTTGGGGATGGACTTGCCCACGCTGAGGAAGACGCTGGTGGTGCCGAACTCATAGACGTGGTGGTAGATGTGGGTGGTGTTGATGGAGGCCAGGTTGGTGATGAACATGCTGGTGTGGAAGGGGCTCAGGTCGATGATGGCCCGGGGCAGCAGACCGAACCGGTCCAGGAAGCGGACCAGGGCCATCACCAGATAGGGCAGCACCGGCAGGGAGAACATGAAGGCGGCGAACTTGTCCGTGTTGTTCTCGTGCTTGGGCTCGCTGTTTTTCTCGATGACGTCGTTGATCCGCTGGTTGATGGTGAAGATGTCGTCCGTTGGCTCCATGAACACCTTCACCGTGGTCTGGTCCGAGGAGCCGTCCGCCCGCTTCTTCAGCATCACGAAGCTGACGCAGAAGTGGTTGCGGTCGTAGACCCGGCTGCCGACAACAAAGCGGTTGATGTAGGGGTGCTGGAGGGCGGCCAGGTAGTAGGCGGCGATGATCACCGCCATGCGGCTCATCCGCACCCCCTTCTGCTGCTTCACCGAGCGGATGTAGTCCTTGATGATCTCCTCATCCACGTATTCCGTCACATAGTTCTGAGCGTCCACCCGCTTGGGCATAATGTGGGGGATGGCCTGCTCGATGGCGGTCAGCCCTTTGGTCCTGCGGCCATCAGCTCTCATGGTTGGGTCCTCCTGTTCACAAAACGTTAATAAATGTCGCTTTCATTATATACGCACCTCCGGCCCATTGCAAGGCCCTCCGGCGGCAGCGGTCCATTCTTAGTAAAAATTTAAGATCTCCCCGGAAGATCCCGGCAATTTGAAAAAAGCATTGACAACCGCCCCGGCCTCTGCCATACTATAAGAAGATATGCAGCGCAACCGCATAGCCCGTCTCCCTTTCGGGAGCACACCACCCACCGTCTGGAACAGCAGGGTGGTTTTTTACTGTGTAAAGATGTCCCACAGGCCCCGGCGGGTCTGGGAAGGAGGTTCCCATGAATACGGACGTAGTCATCATCGGCGCCGGCCCCGCCGGCATTTTCACGGCCCTGGAGATGCTGAAAAAGGGCAGCCGCAAGCGCATCCTCATTGTGGAGAAGGGCAAGGCCGTGGAGGACCGCCACTGCCCCAAGGAGAAGACTAAGAAGTGCGTCAACTGCAAGCCCTACTGCCACATCACCACCGGCTTTTCCGGCGCGGGAGCCTTCTCCGACGGCAAGCTCTCCCTGAGCTACGAGGTGGGCGGCGACCTGCCCACCCTCATCGGCGAGGAGAAGGCCCAGGAGACCATCCACTACACCGACCAGATCTACCTGGAATTCGGCGCGGATACCCACATCGAGGGGCTGGAGCACGAGGAGGAGCGGAAGGCCATCCGCAAGCGGGCCATCCAGGCGGGGCTGAAGCTGGTGGACTGCCCCATCCGGCACCTGGGCACCGAGAAGGCCCAGAGCCTGTACTACGCCATCGAGCAGTACCTGCTGGAGCACGGGGTGGAGCTCCTCTTCGGCTACGAGTGCACCAACCTGATCCTGGAGGGGGACCTGTGCCGGGGGGTGTGCGTCACCAACGGCAGGGACAGCCGGGAGATCCTGGCGGAGCACACGGTCATCGCCACCGGCCGCCGGGGGGCGGACTGGCTGGAGAGCCTGTGCGCGGAGCACAACATCGCCCACCAGCCCGGCACCGTGGACATCGGCGTCCGGGTGGAGGTCCGCAACGAGGTGATGGAGACCGTCAACCGGGTGCTCTACGAGTCGAAGCTGGTGGGGTACCCCAAGCCCTTTAAAAACAAGGTCCGCACCTTCTGCCAGAACCCCGGCGGCTTCGTCAGCCAGGAGAACTACGACAACGACCTGGCGGTGGTCAACGGCCACAGCTACAAGGAGCTGAAAAGCGACAACACCAACCTGGCCATCCTGTGCAGCCACAACTTCTCCTACCCCTTCAACCAGCCCATCGCCTACGCCCAGAAGGTGGGCGAGCTGACCAACATGC